>WARP01001643.1_pt1 | contig 30598 bp, 27 predicted proteins | sample 4769151 | NCBI WGS metagenome assembly WARP01 (sample SAMN08893023, study PRJNA449175) | gut metagenome | isolation source: rumen sample fed with dry roughage | host: cow | place: India: Nagpur | collected 2016
GCAAGAAAAATGCGATTCGCGAGGATTCGCGGTTGGTTTCTCTCTTATGTCTGCACTAATACCTTACACGAAATCGACGTACATCTCATAATGACTTCAGTTTATCTCGGTCGAAATCACAACCCCGCGTAAGTTCTATGAGAAAAAAAGAGGGTGGTTACTCGTCGAGAACCATTTTCGTCAGATCCAGCGGTAAGATGTACTCGCCGTTTCTGTAAGCACGCATGTTTCCGCCGGAGATCTCATCGATCAAAACGACCTGATCACCGATCTTACCGAACTCGAACTTAATGTCATAGAGATCGATGTTCTTGGTTGCAAGCTCTTCCTTCATGATGGTGGCAATCTTCTGAGTCAGGATCTTGAGATTCTCATAATCCTGTGCGGACATGATCCCCAGGATCTCCAGCGCATCTTTGGTTACAGGCGGGTCTTCGCGTGCATCATCTTTGAACGTCGTTTCGACAAATGCCGGCAGAGGAGCTGCCTCTTCCACATAGTCTCCGTAGCGGCGGTAGAAGCTGCCTACTGCGCGGAATCTGCAGATGACTTCCAGACCCTTGCCGAATGTCTTGGCGGGTTTTACGGTCATCGTTACATTCTCGATGTCTGCACTGATGAAATGGGTGGGGACTCCTTTTGCGTTCAGGATCTCCATAAAATACTGTGTCAATCTAAGACCTGCACGTCCGGCACCTTCAATAGTTAGGCCGACTGTGTTCATCCCAGGATCGAATACGCCATCGGCGCCAGTACAGTCATCCTTAAATTTCAGCAGATAGTTCCCATCGTCAAGTGAGAATACATCTTTTGTTTTGCCGGTGTATACCAATTTCATGGTACTTATATGTTGGAACTAACCACGTATAATATTGATGCTACATGACAACAAGTAACACGGCGTAAACCGTTATTTGTGGTACGGTTCTCCCTGCAGGATACGAAACGCGCGATAGATCTGTTCAAAGAGGATCAATCTGCTCATGGTGTGAGTAAAGGTCATTTGGGATAAGGAAAGCTTTTTTTCGACCGATTTGAGCAATTCCGGCGACAAACCAAGGGGTCCGCCGATGATGAAACAGATATTCCTCCCGGATAATTTCGCCTCTCGAAAGATCCCGGAAAACCCTTCACTCGAAAGAGAGAGCCCATTCGGATCAAGAGCTATGGTGGAGAATCCCTCTTTCACATTCGCAAGGATCAGCTCTCCCTCCTTCTCTTTTACACGGATCTCTTCCGATGCCGAGGCATTTTCCGGGATCTTCACCTCGGCAAGTTCCGTGATGAATATCTTCGCATACGGGCGCAGACGTTTTTCAAACTCGGCAATGCCTGCGGAAATATAGGAGTCCTTGATCTTTCCTACGCAGAGGATCTGGACCTGCATCTACTCCTCTCTTGATATTTCCGGATCCTCGCGGGTCTCCGAAAGCTCGACGATCCGGTCGTAGTAGCCGACGGCTTCTTTGAGTCTGCCGACGGACTCGAGGGACCGTGCTTTCAGATGCATGGCGGGGAGGTGATCCGGATCGGTCTTCAGGATGTGATCCGCTGCTTTTTCCGCCATATCGAATCTGCTCTGCTGAAGATAGATGATCCCGCGGCAGAAGTTCAGGTCAGGATCTTTACATCCTGCAGCCTCTGCTTTGTCGAATGCAGCGAGAGCCTCGGTTGGATGGCCGGTGACCATCTGCATGAATCCAAGACCGGAAAGTACATACGGATTTTTTGGATCTGTCTGGGCCGCGGTCGTCATGTCGCTCACGATATCCTTTGGTTCGCCGATCTTGATCGAGGAAAGGGCTTTTTCGAGATGGAGCAGACTGTTTCTCGGGTATTTCCCGATGAGTTTGTCAAAGTATCTGATCGCTTCGGGATATTTTCCCATGCGTGAAAGCATCTCGGCATAGCCGAAAAGAGCGGCGGTGTTTTCCGGGTCTTTGAGGGTCAGCTCGGCGTACTGTTTGAGCGCTTCTTCCGTTTTTCCGATGTTGGCAAGAGATGCCGCATACATGGATCTGATATTCTGGTCGTTTGGGCGAAGAGCCAGCATCTTTGCACAGGCTTCTGCCGCCTCTTCATCTCTTCCAAGGAACCTGAACGCTTCTGCTCTCAGACGGTGTGTGATAATGTCGTCTGGGTTTGATTCGAGCAGGAGCTCATATCCGGAGAGTGCCTCTTCATACTCTCCTCTCATAAGATAGATCGAGGCAAGTTTCCTGACAACGTCTGCATTGGGAACGCCTGCATTGAGATATTTTGCATACACCTCGAGGACCTCATCATACTTATGCAGCTGTTCAAGGATCTCTGCGAGTTGAAGCAGGGCTTTTGTGTTGGTTTCGTCGATCTCGGTGAGATGCCGCAGGACTTTTGCCGCATCCTCAAGTCTGCCGAGGTTTACGTAAGCCGCTCCTTTGTCGAACAAAGCCTGGGAATGCTCGGGTTCATGCTCGAGGCACTGGTCCATATATTCGATACAGAGTTTGAACTCGCCTTTGAGCAGATGAACATGTCCGATCGAGTACAGGTTATGGATATTGTCCGGCTCCTCTTTGAGAGCTGCTGTATAACACTCCTGTGCCTGATCGAGCCGGTCGACCGATCTGCAGAGGTCTCCGCCGAGGGTCAGAAGACCGAGCCTTCCTTCTCCTTTGGATAATGCAGCCAAAGCCGCGTCAGCCGCCTCTTCGTTTAGACCGAGGTCTGCGCAGAGTGTTGTGACATGGGATGCCGCTCCGGCGATGTCGGGGTGGTCGGTCATGATCCTGATATAGGTCTCGGCAGCTGCCTGACTCTGTCCCGCTGCCGCCCGGGCCCGTCCAAGAGCGAGCAGGATCCCCGGCTGATCCGGCAGGATCTCATCGGCGGAGCTGAATGCTTCCACGGCTTTCTCGTATTTGCCGAGCATTTCATATGCGGAGCCAAGGCCGATGAATGCTGCCGGCGTGTTGGAGGATAAGGCCGCGGCATTCTGGTAATGGGTAACTGCCTCCTCATAATTTCCGGCAGAGGCCGCAGATTCTCCCGCGAGCAGAGTGGTCGTGATGTCGCGGGGCAGATACTCTTCACTCAACAGAAGTTTTGCGATCTCCTGTGCCTCTTCGTATCTCCCGGTCCCGCTGCATGCTTTGAGGAGACCGATGTAGGCAAGCGTGTTTTCCGGCGATGCCTCGACGAGTTTTTTCCATGATCCGGCTGCTTCCCTGTATTTGCCGGCAAGCATCATGGACGCGGCATGCTGCTCTAAAGCGGCGATATTTTCAGGGGATTTTGCAAGAACGCGTGCCGCCGCATCTCCGGCGTACTGATATCTTCCAAGTCCCGCAAGGCATCTGCTGTGCAGAAGTTCCATGTCGAGTCTTGCGGGGGCATGGCTCAGCACAACGCCGGCGGCTTTATCTGCTTCACCGTATCGCCCAAGAGCCGCAAGGGCGTATCCCTGCATGGAAAGAAGCCCTTCGTTCACGACGCCGACCTCGACTTTGATCTGCTCTTTCTGGGACGGGCCGCTGTCGAACAGATCAAGTTCGCTGTCCTCGAACCATTTCATTTTCGCAGGCGAGGGCACGGCGGAGCCGAGTTTACCCATCTTCCCGAAACTCTCGAGTGCTTCTTTGTATTTTCCGGAGAGGTACTCGGCGCAGCCTTTCATATACCAGACCGCGTTATTCGTCTGATTCAGGTGGATGTATTCGACGAATGCTTCAACGGCCCGCCTGAACTCTCCGTTCAAAAACGAGATGGTCCCAAGCAGATGCCAGAGTTCAGCGTTCGCATAGCCTTTTGCCAGGACCTTTTCAAGCTGGATCGCGGCTTCTTTTCCGTTTCCATCCCAGTAAAAGGACAATGCCCGGCGAACTGTGATGGTGACGTCGTCTCCGGTTGTGTAATGCTGGATCATCCCGTATGCGGCGGAAGCGTTCTTAAAGTTTCCAAGACTTTCTTCGAGTCGTGCCCGGCGGTACCAGCCGACCACATCGTTTTCGGCAAGATTGGCATACCGTTTCAGCGCACCTTCGACATCACCCGTCATCTCGCAGCAGAATGCGGCATTGGAGAACATCTCAGGTTTCCCAAGCGAGGAGGCGAGATCGTCGTACACGGATCGTGCTTCGGCAAACATCCCGCTTCTCATCAGCAGATCGGCATATCCGGCGCGATACTGAATATTTCCCGGAAAAACGGCGATGAGCTGCGAGCATACCGCTGCGGCATCCCGGTATCTGCCGCTTTGACGGAGCCACTCGTATTTTCTCTCCTTGAGATATACTTCGCTGTCGGGCAAAACGACATGACCGAGAGCAGAGAGCGCTTCTTCGTATTTTCCTGCATCTCCGAGGAGTAGGGCAAGTGATTTCCAGGCCTGACCGTCATCCGGATTCAGTTCGACAGCTTTGGCATATGACCGGGAAGCCGCATCGCATTTCTGGCAGAACCGCTGGCTTGCGGCAAGGCGTGTCCAGAGTTTTGCCGAAGCCGGCTCAAGTTCCAGGGCTTTTGTAAAATGCTGGGCCGCATCCTCATACTGCCCTTTGTCATATGCCTGTTCTCCGCGTGCTATCCAGGGATTCTGTTTATCATTTTTGCCAAAAAGACCGCCAATATCCACCATCCAATCCTCCTGATACTTTGATACCACTATTTTCGTCCCATGGATATAAAGAATATTCGTGGAGCGTCAGTGCCAGAAACGTTTGGACTTTATAGGACGAGACACAATAGAATTACTATGGAAACCCGTGAAACTGACAAAGATCTGCGTGATGCACAGAATTTGCCGTATGACCCGGAGACACTCCGGAGAATCAATGAGCACCCATGTTACAGTCCGGAGGCACGACATACATTTGGCAGATGCCATGTGGCCGTTGCGCCGAAATGCAATATCCAGTGTAATTACTGTGTAAGGGATTATGACTGTGTCAATGAGTCCAGGCCCGGGGTGACAAGCGAGATCCTTCTCCCCGGTGATGCTCTGGAGCGGATCGATGAAGTCGTTTCACGGATGAAGCACATCAAAGTCGTCGGTATCGCAGGACCCGGGGATCCGCTTGCAAACGAGGAGACGTTTGAGACGCTCCGTCTCGTCCACGAAAAGTATCCTGACGTGATTTTGTGCATCAGCACAAACGGTCTGCTTCTTCCGGAAAAGATCGATATCCTCGAAAAGTACGGGGTCAGAAATATCACGGTCACGCTGAACGCGATCGATGCCGCGATCGGCGAGAAAATTTACTCATTCGTCGAGTATGGCGGGAAAAAGTATCACGGCCGTGAAGCTGCCGAAATTTTACTGAAGCAGCAGCTCAAAGGTATCGAAGAGGCGGTAAAACGCAAGATGCTCGTGAAGATCAATACCGTGTACATTCCCGGCGTAAACGACGGGCATATCCCTGAGATCGCAAAAAAAGTCGGAGCAATGGGCGTGTTCAACTTCAATATCATCCCGCTGATCCCTCAGTACAAATTCAAGGACGTCGTTCCGCCGACCAATGCAGACAAGGCGCGGATGCACGAGCTTTGCGCTCCGTATGTCCGCCAGATGCGTCACTGTCAGAGATGCAGAGCTGACGCGGTCGGATTGCTTGGCAAGGATGTCCAGAATGAGTTCGGCTGCTGCGGAAAAGGCGACGGATCAGGAACCGGATGCAGCGGCGAGTGATCCGTTTTCGCCGGGGCATCCCCTCACCTTTTTTTATTTGCTGATCTTCCGCTTCTGCTCTCTAACATCCTGCAGGTCTGGTATTTTTCCCTTTTTTGCTCCGCTCGTTTGCTCTCCACCCCAACAATTAAAGCCTTTCCCTACCAATAATAATATACCTTACATACACCCGCCCCACGCTTCACAGGTTTGGCGGACAAAAACGGTTAGATGGGGAATCTGGAAATCTTCCCATTATATAACAATGATATCAAAAATACCGGCAGAGCCTAAGGCTACGGAAAAGTCTGTGCGGCTCTCAACACTCTCGGGTATATTTTATCCAAAAAACGGCGATGAGCTGGATGAGCAAATCTCCGCTTTTTTTGCATCTACGGTGACGTCTGTTTCGAATCCATACGGGATCCTCGTTCCGCATGCAGGTTATGTATACTCCGGCACTACGGCAGCATGCGGATATGCAAAGATACCTCCGGCATTTGCCGGGACCTTTGTTCTGATCGGTCCAAGTCACGCGGGAGTGGAAACCTCCACTTCGGATATGATCTGGGAGACACCGATTGGAAATGTCCTCCCGGATCTTGCCTTCATCGAAGCCCTGAGCGGATCAATACCGGTGGATAATGATCTGGTCTCGGTAAAGGAAAACTCTCTCGAAGTTCAGATGCCTTTCATCCGGTATCGGTTCCCGAACGCAAAAATCGTCCCGATCCTCATGGGCGATCAGTCTCCACGCGGAGCAGAACGGGTCGCCCGGGCGGTAATCACCGTTGCGAAGGAAACTGGAACACGCCCGGTCATCATCGCGTCAGGCGACGGTTCGCATTATGTTCCGGCAAAAATTGCTGAGCAGAATGATCTGACGGTCCTTGCGGCTGTGCGGAATCTTGACGTCAACGCTTTCTATGATGCCCTGGTTAGGATCCGCCCCTCCATGTGCGGATACGGCTGTATTGCCGCCATGGCAGAGATATGCGCCGCGTTCGGTGCAAAAGAAGCCCGTGTTCTTGTATATCAGACATCAGGCGATGTCACCGGCGATCAAACCGAAGTCGTAGGATATGCGGCGATGGAAGTGGTCTGACATGGCAACATGGAGCGCTCCGGGCAAAGTCATTCTCTTTGGAGAACACGCTGTCGTCTATGGAAAACCTGCCATCGCGATGGCGATAAAACCCCGCGTTCAGGTCACCGTCCGGCATTCAAGATATTATCAGAAACCAAACTCCCCCTACATCTCGGAATGTTTCCGGATCACGGATGTCAAAGGCAGCGTGTATGTCAGATCCCAGCTGCCGAGTGCGTCCGGTCTCGGCTCTTCGGCGGCCGTTACGGTGGCAACGCTTTTTGCGATCAACGATGAGTTCGAGCTCGGCTACACCCGTGAAGAAGTCGGCGATCTGGCCTATGAGGTGGAAAAAGTCACCCAGGGCGGGCGGGCAAGCCCGACCGACACGTATGTTTCGACATTCGGCGGTCTGGTCTTCATCCGCGGCAGTGAAAAACGCCGACTTCTTCCTCCGCAGAACCTCTCGATCGTGATCGGAAACTCTCTTATCTCCCACAACACTGCGGAGATGGTGGAAAAAGTTGCTGAGCTCAGACGGACCTCGCCTGTGGTCGCAAACGGGATCATGGACGCGATCGGCGGCGTGACGATGGAAGCCATGCACAATCTTGAAAATCCCAAAGATCTGGGCGTTCTGATGAACCGGAACCATGCTCTTCTCGATGCTCTCGGCGTTGGTCATCCGGTCTTGTCCCAGCTTGTTCTCGCGGCCCGGAATGCCGGCGCATACGGAGCAAAACTGTCAGGCGCCGGCGGCGGAGGATGCATCTGGGCGTTATGCTCAAAGGGTTCCCGCAACCGGGTCGCCGGGGCGATCGAAGACTGCGATGCCCGCCCGATAACCACGACCATCGACACGGAAGGAGCACGGAGAGAAAAAGATGAATGAACCAGTCATTATCAAACTCGGCGGAAGCATCGTTACGAAAAAATCCGAAGACGGGGTCGTCGATTCGGCAAAGATCAAACTCCTTGCCGGGCAGATCGCACCGTTTGCCGGAAAATTCCCCCTCATCATCGTGCACGGGGCAGGTTCCTGCGGGCATCCCGAGGCAAAAGCCTATGATATCCCGGGCGGCGTGACGAAAGCAAACGCCGCAGGTATTTTTGTAACGCACACGGCAGTGTCCCGGCTCAACCGCTCGGTCGTAGCCTCGCTTCGTGAAGCCGGCATGGAAGCCGTCTCGCTTCATCCGTTCGGCTGCTGTCTTGCGGAGAACGGCCGCCTTGTCTCGGCAGGTGTTTCGCAGATCAAAGAGATGCTTTCCCTAAGTCTCATCCCGGTCCTGCACGGGGATGTGGTCATGGACACAAAACGCGGCGCCTGTATTATCTCCGGCGATCAGATCGTCCCCTACCTTGCCGTCAAACTCGGCGCAAAACGCGTTGGGATCGCGACCGATGTCGGGGGCGTTCTTGAAAACGGTGAAGTCATCCCGGAGATCAACCGGAAAAACGTCGGTGAGATCGATCTCGGCGGCTCTTCGAGCACCGACATAACCGGCGGCATGCGTGGAAAGATCGATGAACTTCTCCTTCTCGCCGATGAAGGGATCGACTCGCACATTTTCGCCGCGAACCGTGTGGCGGATTTCCTCTTGGGAAAAAATTACGGCGGGACACTGGTAAGAAAATGACCACAGACAAACGTACATCATCAAGAAAACTGGATCATCTGCGTCTCTGCAGTGAAACAGACGTTACTGCAGGAAGTGCTGGATTTGAAGACGTCATTCTTGTACACAATGCATTACCCGAATGCGACCTCGATACGATCGACCTCTCCGTCGACTTCCTTGGAAGAAAACTCTCCTCGCCCCTCTTCATTTCTGCGATGACCGGCGGTCACCCGGACACCAAAGAAGTGAACTGCGTGCTTGGAAGTGCCGCGGAAAAATACGGTCTTGGAATGGGGGTCGGTTCCCAGCGTGCGGCTCTCGAAGATCCCGATCTTGCTGACAGTTTCAGTGTCGTGAGAGACGCTGCTCCGCATGCATTCCTCTGCGGGAACATCGGCGCAGTCCAGCTGGTCAGCCACGGGATGGAATGGGTCGATGCCGCGGTCGAAATGATCGACGCCGATGCACTCTGTATTCACTTAAACTTCCTGCAGGAAGCCATCCAGCCGGAAGGCGACCACAATGCGGCCGGATGCCTTCGCGCCATCGAACAGGCCTGTAAAGAATCAAATGTTCCTATAATCGTAAAAGAGACCGGATGCGGTATTTCGTCAGAAGTTGCCGCCCGGCTTTTCGATGCCGGTGTTTCAGCTGTAGACACCGGCGGATACGGCGGTACGTCGTGGGCGAAGATCGAGGGTGCCCGTGCACAGAAACGGGATGCTGCCGGTGATAAGGCCCTGGCCGGGTTAGGGAATTCTCTCATATCATGGGGGATACCTACCGCGGTCAGTGTTTTTGAGGTAGCGAAGGTGAGTAAAGGACCGGTCATTGCTACCGGCGGGTTGAAGACCGGTCTCGATATTGCAAAAGGGATCGTGCTTGGTGCAACGCTTGGAGGGATGGCATTATCTCTTCTTAGCCCGGCACTTTCCGGCGAGGAATCCCTTGGATCTGCAATAGACACAATTCACACGGAACTCAGGGCTTCGATGTTCCTCTGCGGGGCAAAAGATATTCCTTCCCTTTCCAAGGCAAGGTATTACCTCTTAGGGGACATCAGGCAGATGATTCGGACATAAAAAAATCAGGAAACACAAATATGGTAGACATAGAAGTAATAGCCGTAGGCGGATACAACGAGGTCGGAAGAAACATGACCGCGGTCCGCGTCGGCAAAGAGATCGTCATTTTTGACATTGGATTATATCTGGACCCGATCACGGGCAGCAACAACGTGGATATGGAGAATATGCACTCTCTGGATCTTATCCAGATGGGGGCAATTCCCGATGACACCGTGATGAACTCGGTCGAAGGGACCGTCAAAGCGATCGTATGTACACACGGTCACCTGGACCACATCGGTGCGATCCAGAAACTTGCGCACAGATATAACTGCCCGATCATCTCGACCCCGTACACGAACGAGCTGATCAAACAGCAGATCGAAGGCGAACGCAAGTTCTCGGTGATGAACAAGACCTTTGCTCTCAAAGCCGGGGGAAAATATACCATCTCCCAGAGTCTGACCTTAGAGTTCATCCGTGTTCAACACAGTATCATCGATTCGGTGATGGCCGTTCTCCATACTCCGGTCGGCTGCGTCGTGTATGCAAACGATTTCAAGTTCGATATGACGCCGGTCATCGGTGAAGCTCCCGACCTCGCCCGCATGCGTGAGATCGGCAAGCAGGGCGTGAAGGTTCTGATCGTTGAATCCTTAAACCTTGATGACCGCGGCTACTCCCCAAGCGAACAGGTTGCCCGTCTTCGGGTCCGTGACGCGATCATGCGGTGTGAGGACGACAAAAACGCCGTCATCGTCTCGACCTTCGCTTCGCAGATCGCGAGGATCAAGACCATAACCGAGTGCGCCCGTGAGATCGACCGTATCCCGGTCCTTCTCGGACGCAGTATGGAGAGGTACAATACCACTGCCGAGGTTTTAAAGCAGGTAGCTTTCCCGCAGGGGACAAGCATCTACGGAAACAGAAAGACGACGGACCGCATGCTCCGCCGTGTTCTCAAAGAAGGCAAGGACAAGTTCCTTCTCGTCGCGACCGGTCACCAGGGTGAACCCGGATCCATGCTTTCCCGGATCGCATTAAATGAGACTCCTCTTAAGATCGAGAAGGGCGACAAGATCCTGTTCTCGGCAAACATCATCCCGACACCTACGAACTATGCCCAGCGTGCCGAGGTCGACCGCCTTTTGATCCGGCAGGGCGCCCGGATCTTTGACGGACTCCATGTAACGGGTCACGCCTACTATCAGGAGCATTACGATCTTCTCGCGATGCTGAACCCCGAACACATCATCCCGTCCCACGGTCCGTTCTCAATGAAAGCCGGCCATGTGACGCTTGGTTCCGAGTTCGGCTATGCACTGAACAAAGAGATCCATATTATGCAGAATGGTGACCGTCTGGTCCTTCCCAAATGAGATGATCCAATGAAACTTGATGAATATCTGAAAACTGTTGCCGCCAAAGTCGATATGGAGGCGGACGAGTATAGTAAAGCGGTTGACTCGACTCTGCAGAAAGCAGCGTCCCATCTCCTTGTGAGCGGAGGAAAACGTCTTCGCCCGGCTCTTGTGCTGCTTTCGGCAGAGTCGATTCGGAGCGGCGCGTCGGAGGATATTTTTCAGGCAGCCCTTGCTCTGGAATGGACGCATACTTTTACTCTCGTCCATGACGATATCATGGACGGGGATTCACTGCGCCGCGGAAGGCCGACTGTCCATGTTGTCTGGAACGAAGCCACCGCGATCCTTGCGGGCGATGTGTTGTATGCGAACGCATTCGAATACCTCTGCCGCGTGAAAAACGCCACGTCCGAGTCCAAAGTGATCGCCGTCCAGATGCTTGCCCACTCCTGCCATGAGCTCTGCGAAGGCCAGCAGGAGGATGTCTCCTTCGAAACGCGGTCGGATGTGACCCTGGAAGAGTATCTTTCGATGGTCCGGAAAAAGACCGGTGTCCTCTATGCGGCCGCCGCCGGAATCGGGGCCGCCCTTGCCGGCGGAGATGTCAAGCAGATCTCTGCTCTGTATACCCTCGGTCTGAACACGGGCATTGCCTTCCAGATCCAGGATGATATCATCGACCTTCTCGCACCGTCAGAGGTTTCCGGGAAAGATCAGGCCTCTGATCTCCGGGAAAACAAGCAGAGCGTGCTCGCGATCCTCGCACGCGACGGGGGGATCGATCTCTCCGCTTACCACAAGCCTGACCTTTCGAAAGAGGAGATCGCGGACGCGATTTCACTTCTCGAGACGTCCGGTGTTCTGGATAAAGCCCGCGGGATGGCGGAAAAACTCATCAATGACTCCAAAGCAGGTCTGTCTGTTCTTCCGGACTCGGAAGCAAAGACGCTGATCATGGAGATGGCGGACTTCTTCATCGCAAGAAGATACTAATTTTTTCTTTTTTTTTGTGCAGATATTTTGCGGATCGTGTTTTGATCCGGGGTGCGGAGACGCCGATCCGGGACGATCACGGCAGACTTATTACATCGCCAAAGCAAACACAGAATAATGATTCATATCATCCCCAAACCGACCGATACACCAACTGACAACTCAACCGGCATGGTCCAGTCCGAACTCAGACGACGGGGAGTTCCGTTTATCAACCTCGACCTTGCCTCCGTCGATCCGTTCGATCTCCCCGTCTCCGGAGAGACCATCTGGGCCTGCGGTATCAAACAGGACGGTGTCCAGTTTGAACTCCTCAAAGCCCTTGAACTGGAAAACCATGTCATCAACTCCCCGGAAGCCATCGCGATCTGCGCAAGCAAAGTTACGACGACCGCAAAAATAATCAGATCAGGAGCTCCCAGTCCGGCAACCTGTTTTACCAACAGCAAAGAAAAGGTCCAAAAATTTCTCGACGCACACGGCGGAAAAGCGGTCTACAAACCGGTCTACGGCTATGACGGAAACGGGATCTATCTGTTCACCTCCGCAGACGAGATCAAAGAAGAACCGCCTTACTATGTTCAGGAATACGTGAAAAATGATCGTGACTACCGCATCTTCGTCATAGACAACACTGCCGTAGGAGCAATCAAACGTGAGTCCGCACATCTTACCCACAACATCCACCAGGGAGGGTGCGGACAGGCCGTTGAGATCCCCACAGAAATGGCTGACGCCGCAGAAGGAGCCGCACGCGCAGTCGGCATCGACTACTGCGGCGTTGACCTTCTCCCGCTTGAAGACGGAGGATACACCGTCCTTGAAGTAAACGGCACCCCGAACTGGCACTGTATGACTGCCCCCATCCCCAAACTTCTTGCCGATTATCTGATCCGTCAGGATAAAGAAGGGAGAAAATAGAAAGGAGCTATTATTATCTCTGCGGCCGATTCTTCCTCATGGAGAAACACACCGTAATTCTATTCCTGCTTGTGCTTGCCGTACTGACGGGAGGGATCTGCTCTGCAGGCTGCCTATCCTATATGACGGTCAGTGATCCCGAGATCGAATACGAACCGGGACTTGGACCGACGGTGAGCCAAAGCGACCCTCTCGTCGGCACCTGGGTCGGAAGAACAACAAACCCCAACGGGTATGAGGAAAAATATACCCTGATCTTCAACACAGGCGGCACCGGCAGATTGACGGCCGCGACCATGGGATTCACCCAGTCCTCGGATTTCACCTGGACACCGATCGATGACCATACCTACAGAATGGACTTTCCGATCGCCGCATCCGGATTTTCCCAGAAAAATACCCTTACACTCAGCAGCGGCAAAAAAACCTGCTCGGTGATCGGGGTCGAGTTCACCAAGAGCTAAAATAGAAAAATCGAAGGCGGATCATAGAGATCCCCGCCTTATTTTACTGTTCCTTTTCGGCTTCCATCTCTTTGAGCGTGCGGTCGGCAAGCTCTTTCATCCGGGTCGGGATCCCGCGTGAAGAGATCGTCTCGATCTCCTTCATAGCGGAGGCGATCTCAGAACCGAGAATAAATATTGCATATTTGTGCTCGAGTTTACTCCGATTGACCATATCCGGAGTGATTTTCAGGGCATTGTATTGAGGAAACTTCAGATCGGGATTCAATGACTCATAGTAGACCTTTATGTCAAAAAATATCTGGTGAAGCTCAAGTAGTTCTTCCTTGTGCATAATGCCAATTAGATAAGGGGTGAAGCGTCTTAATAATTTGCGTGACGAGAAAAATCCCGACGGAAAAAAGTCTATCTAATACACCGCCAAACTATACGCATATGTATCGTCAGGAGAGTCTGAGTTGAAGTCAATATATGTCCTGGGTCATCGTCATCCGGATACAGACAGTATATGCAGTGCTATCGGGTATGCCGCATTTCTGAACAGAGACGGGAAGGACACCTATATCGCTGCACGCTGCGGAGACCTGAACGCCGAGTCGAAGTACGCTCTCGCCAAGTTCGATGTCGAAGGGCCTGCCCTTGTCCTGAGCGTTGAACCGTCTGTTGCCGACATTCCTTTTACTCACCCGGAAAGCGCATATGCCGAAACGCCGACGATCGATGTCATCGAACTGATGGATACGAAGGATCTGCGGAATCTCCCGATCACGGATCCAAACGGGAACCTGATCGGGCTCGTGAGTGAACACGGTCTTGCGCGGGCATATGTATCCAATACCAAAATGGAGACCCTCGCCGTTTCACCTGTGAGTGTGGACACGCTCGCGAGGATCCTCCACGGAACGGTTCGGGTGAAAAATCATACGGTGCTCGAAGGGGCCGTGTATATCTCGATCGACGCCCTGCACGTGATCCTCTCCCGCATCACGAAAAAGGATATCGCGATCGTAGGAGACGACGAACCGACCCAGCTCGCTTTGGTCTCCGCCGGGATCGCGGCACTGATCATTGCGGATTCCGCCCCGGTCGGCCAGCGGCTGCTCGCGTCAGCCTCGGAGAAGGGCGTGACGGTTATTTCGACCGAGGTCGACGCGTTCGGGGTCGCGAAGATGATCCACTTGACACTGCCCGCCGAGACGATCATGACGAAGGACGTTCCGACCGTCCGCATCGCCGATACGATGGAATATGTCAAACAGATCGTCTCGAACTCGAAGTACCGGACGGCCTGTGTCGTGGACGAGAATGGCAAACTGCTCGGCACGATCTCCCGGAACTCGCTGATGGAGGATGTGGCGAAGTCGGTGATCCTCGTCGATCACAACGAGTACAGTCAGGCGGTCGAGGGGATCGAAACCGCAGACATCATCGAGATCATCGATCACCACAGGCTTGGAGCGATGGCGACCCTTCGCCCGATCCGTTTCGATATGGAACCGGTCGGCTCGACCTCGACGATCGTTACGAGACGGTTCATGGAAGCGGGGATCAAACCCAAAAAGGAGGTGGCAGGGATCCTCCTCTCAGGGATCCTTTCCGACACGCTCGGTCTGAAGATGTCGACAACGACGAAACAGGACGAAGACGCCGTCCTGTTCCTTTCGGAGATCGCCGGCGTCGATCCGATCGCCTACGCGAACGAACTTATCGCGGAAGGGATGTCCCTTTCCGGGGTCTCGCAGGACGAACTGCTCGAACGCGACACAAAGGAGTATAATCTCTCGGGCAAACGGGTGATCATCTGTCAGGTCCTTGTCCCGTCGTATGCTTATGCGAAGACCAATGAGGAGGCGATCTTTGCGGCACTGGAGGCAAAGCTCCGCGAGCCGCATGCCCCGGACATTTATCTTGCATTATATACGAGTGTCTCGGAGATGGGATCGGATCTGTTTGCGGCAGCGGATGACGCGACGATGCTTGCGATGCACTGGGAGAGAAAACCCATGCATCTTCCGGGCGTCGTGTCCAGAAAGAAGGACTTCGTGCCCCACATCGGCAGAAGACTGGATTCCACATTTTAATTTTTTTTATCTGGTTCTTTTTTATCCTTCAGATACCTATAAACAGGATATATGTCACGCATTTTGGCAGTACTAATCGTACTATTCGCTGTGCTGCTGGTATTTTCCAGCGGCTGTGTGAGTCAGACAGGATCATTCAATACAACCGAACGTACCGTTGTCCCGGTCAGTCCGGGAGAGAACCTGACCATCACGCCGGAAAATCTCAGCATCTACCATTACAACGGGTTTGGTCAGTGGACAGACGGTGCGGGCGTGCCGGTCACCGTGAGAGATGATCTCGCAGGCGGAGCGACTCCGTCGGGTGAGGGAACACAGCTTCTTTCGTTTGCAGCGATCTCGGATATCCACATCACGGATGAGGAGTCACCGGTCCAGGTGATCGCTCTGGGCTATCTCAGCCCCTTCCCTTCGGCATACTCACCGGTCTCGATGTACTCGACCCAGGTGCTGAATGCGGCAGTTCACACGATCAACACCATAAATAAAGAGAATAAGCTGGATCTTGTCCTGTCCCTCGGCGATGCGGCAAACAATAATCAGTACAATGAACTGCGCTGGTTCATTGATGTTCTTGACGGAAAAACGATCGATCCGACATCGGGAGGAAATGCAGGGAAGGAGAATCTCGATTATCAGAAGACGTTTACGGCAGAGGGTCTGGATATGCCCTGGTATCAGACGATCGGCAATCACGATCAGTTCTTTACGGGCGTGTTCGCGGTGGATGAAAACATCAGCAGAATGTATCGCGGCGATACGGTCGCAAATATGCGGCTCGACGTAACGGTGACCGGAGATCCTTCGCTTACCGGCTATTATATGGGTGTCTTTAACGGATCGGACCAAAACGGCGCCATTATAGGTATTGGCAAGGCTTCAGAATTTGCGTCTGCGCCAAAGGTGGTTGCGGATGCAAACCGTCACGCGATCGCGGAGAACGGGACCCGGATCGGGTTCATGCAGGAGTTTTTGAACTCGAGCTCGCTTCCCTTTGGTCACGGATATACGGAAGAGATGATCGCGGATGATTTCGCCAGCTACTCGTTCGACCCGGTGGAAGGGGTCCGGATCATCATGCTGGATGATACAACGGTCGAAGGTTCAACGATCGGCGATATCTGGGCACACGGCCGCGGTTCTCTGGACGAGGAGCGGTTTGCCTGGCTGAAGGCCGAGTTGCAGAAGGGACAGGAAGAGGATGTTCTGATGATCATCGGAGCACATATCCCGATCGTTACGATGGAGGAGGGTGCACCTTCGGGATGGAGTCTGACCTCGGAAGTCTCCGAGAACGAACTGATCACGGAGCTGCAGAAGTATCCGAATCTGCTGATGTGGGTCGCAGGACACAATCACAGAAATACGATCGCGGCGGTCCCGTCGCCGGATCCGGCTCACCCCGAGTATGGATTCTGGGTCGTGGAGACGGCATCGCTGAGGGATTTCCCGCAGGAGTTCAGAACGTTCGAGATCATTCGGTATTCGGATGAGCTTGTGGGGATCAAGACGGTGTGCGTGGATGTGGATGTGGAAGAAGACACGTTAGCGGAGAAGTCACGGTCCTATTCGATCGCGGCGGCACAGATGGTTGGAAATACTGATGTCGCGATCGAGAATGCGGAACTCCTTGTCCGGGTGAAGTGAGAAGCGGGCTTTGACGAGGTCTGCGGCGGATCTTTGTCATGCATCCATTCTCATTTTTTCAGTGCTCTTTTTTTTGTGTTTTTGTGTACGTCAGTTTCCCTGCCCGGGTCCCGCCGGTCATATGCTTTGTTCCGTCTGCTTCGCAATAATCCGCATACAGAGGAAACATACGGTGCAAAGCAACTGCCTGCATCAGTAAAACAACTTGAAAAAGAAAAAGGGTGAGTTTGTGAGGTGTATTTAGAGGGTGGATCTGTGAATTATCAGGCTGAGGCGTGAGTTGCCGCCGCAGTCATCTTTGGCATATAAATTGCCTGGCGTGCATCGCGGAAGTTGAACTTCTCGATGATCATGCCATTTTCCTTCAGACGTCTGAGCGCATAACGGACCGTGCGCGGGGCAAGTCCTGTGCTTAAGACAATATCTTTGTGCGTCTGAGAACCGGTGCGTTCCAGTAACTGGAAGATCGTGAGACACGACTTGGGCATGTTTGTTCTCTGCATACATCATAATTGACTTAAAAGTATATAATGCTTTTCTACATCTGTTCGTTATAGTTTGAACAAAAATAGACATTGATGCAATATTGTTCGAAACACCTCGAACTAAATTGCCTCCATACCGGCCTTCTTTGGGCAGAATCGCGCCGCAGACGAAGATTAATCACGCTTGGATACATACACAAAAATCAGCATGCTCACCCGCCCCGAACGCCGCGCTGCCGGTATCCTCATTCTTGTTATCCTGCTGCTTGCCCTCCTGTATCTTGGCACTGTCCATCTCATACCGGATCAGGGAGCCGCAGATTATCGTCCCGATCTTCCCGACGGAACACTCGTTCGTCTCGAAGGCATCGTGCTGGAGACAAAGATCACCGGGACCGGCGGACATCTGATCGCAAACATCTCGGGAACGGATGTGTTTATCCCAAACGGCGGGAAAGATCCCCTCCTCGTATCAGGAGACCGCGTCAAGGTCATCGGCATTATCGAAACCTATGCCGGGAAAAAAGAGATCATCGCAAACCGGCTCTCCGACATCACGATCCTGGTGTGATCTTAATACTTTCTGCCGACAAACATGACTGGTATGACAGACCTTCCCGCACCCGGCGAAAACATCGACCTGCTGGAGCTTATGGACCTCCGGCGGCGCGAACGGATCAATGTATATCTCTATATGGATGCAGAAATCGCCAAGACCTCGGATCTCACGGCCGATCTGGAGAAGTACCGTCTGGCCGATCCGGACTTCCGCCCTGTCCTGGAGATCGAAGACTGGATGAAAAATATGCAGAAACATATGAAGCAGATCCAGGGTCCGGGAGTCAAGGTCGAACAGATGCTGAAAGAACAGCCCCTTGCGGCAGAGATCCTGGAGACCGGAACGATGCAAACCGCCGTCGGTCCGCGGGGATATATCAAAGCGCTTCTGCCGTACCTCGACGAGATGGAAGAGATCGAGGTTCGGGAAGCGAAAGGATTCAAATAAAACCGGTCAGCGTCTCCGCCGGATAACAATGCCTATCAAAAGGATCACGATCCCTCCGGCAAGCAGCAGCCGGAGATCGAAGCCGAGCCCTGCCGAGACCGGATCTTTTTCATACTCCCCGTTCCAGTCAGCAGAGAAGACGGCCGTATAATATCCGGCCGCTTCCCTGCTGTGGATGATTACTCCCGCCTCGCGGTTGTTGTTTGGGGAGTTGAAGTTCCAGTTTATCGAACTGATCAAAACATGCTCGCCGTCAACGATCATCCCTTTATTATGCAGTTTTGTCAGATGCGCGCCCGGCAGAAGGAGCCGTGCGGAGACATCCCCTCCGTATCTGTTGAGCGCGGCCGCCAGTTCATCATTGTCGGCATCATCGGCGGTGTTATAATACATCCCGTCAAGCATCACCCGGACCGAAGCGCCGCGGTCTGCGGCACCAAGAACGGCCGCCATCCAGATGTTTTCCCCGTCTTGATAGGGCGAGATGTAAGCCTGCTGGAGGTCGACTGTGCGGTGTGCCGATCTGATCAGATCGAACACAAGGCTGCTCGTGTCCGGGGAAATGACCGGAGTTATGCTGACATCATACAGCGTCATACCGGCAAAATGCGGAACGATCTTCTCATCGGACCAGGGTGCCGGGAGAGGTTCGTCTCCCGGCACATAGGGATACATGTCGATCCCTCCCAGATCGGCGGCGAACACCTCTGCAAAATATTCTGCCGTCTCCTCATCCCGGATCACTGCTCCCCATCCTCTGTTGCCTCTCGTCCCCGGGAGCGGGATCCCGCTCGGCTTGAAGTTTTCCGAGAGGATTACCGTTGAATACCCGTCGGCCACCAGATACTTTGCATGCAGATACCGGTATCTTGCCGGGATACTGCCTTCGCTTTCGATCGTCAGAATCGAAACACCGCGGCCGGCCAGATAATCCATCACTCCTTTCTCTTCATCGGAGATGCCGCCGACCGGCCCGCCTTCGAGAAGGAGCGTCACATCGACCCCGCGCTTTGCCGCGTCTGCGATCTCGCGGGCGATGTCAGCGTGCGTGAACTCATACATCGAGATCAGCAGAGTCTCTGAAGCTTCACGGATCACGCCGCTCACCGCCTCATAGGACGAATCAGGCGAGACAAACAGCGTCACCGAATCGGCAGTGAACGTTTCCGGTGAAAATCTGCTCTGCCCGATCTTATAGATCCGGTCATCCCAGACCCCGTCCGTGTAAACATGGACGCGGCCGTTTGAACTGCTGAGTTCACCCGGCCAGGAAACGGTCTGGATGACTTCACCCAGATGGAGAAGTGAAAGATCATCGCCGGTGTTTGCCATCTGAAAGCGCCCGGTCTGCAGAACATTTTTCACCGCACTGCTTTCCAGGATCTCGTAATCAGGCAAGGTCCCGTGGATCGCGAAAAAAGCCTCTGCGCTTCTCGCGACGACCACCCGCCCGCTTGAAACGGCGCCGGCAGGAAATGTCAGGCTCCCTTCACCGTCAAATACCGTCCACCCGCTCAGACTGCCGCTTCCTTCCAGGATGAGATACTCATCCCCGTCGCCTGCAGCATATCCGTCCGGACAGAACTCCGCAAGAACGAATCCCGAGGCGGGCGATATGCACAGGACCAGAAGAAATAGGAGGACGAGCAGTCTTTTCATACTGGTTTTTCTTTATTTACGTTCTACTATATAGTGTATGACGGCTCGGACGGTGGTCAAATTCGGCGGGAGTCTTATGGACAAAGCAGGAGAGATCCTTGCCGAGATCCCCGACGGGCCGATTCTGATCGTCCCCGGTGGCGGGATCTTTGCGGATTTTGTCCGTGCCCAAGGCGCCGATGACGAGACTTCGCACTGGAAAGCGATCGATGCCATGGAAATCTTCGGCAGATTTCTCTCGACGTTCGGCTATCCCGTCACCCGGGAACTGACGATCCCAAAGGAGCCGTCGATCCTTCTGCCAAAGCGCCTGCTGGAAAAAGCGGATCCTCTCCCCCACACCTGGGACGTCACCTCCGACTCGATCGCGGCATGGATCGCGGGCCTTACCGGCTCGCGTCTTCTGGTCATAAAATCGACAGACTCAGGCGAGGATCTCCTGGATCCGGTTTTTGGCTCTCTCATTGCAGAATACGGGGTCTCTGCCGAGATCCTGAACGGGCGTGTTCCCGGCAGTGTTCGAAGCTGGTTTGAAGCCACACGTTTATAATAATCGGACGCTAATTAACTAAGGAGTTTGATCGTATGGCAACTATAAAATGTACATCATGCAACGCCCCGCTCGCAGAGCGCGGCGCAACCGAGTTTAAATGCCCGGACTGTGGAGAGGTCATCTACCGCTGTGCACGCTGCAGAAAACAGAGTGTAAAATACACCTGCCCGAAGTGCGGATTCCAGGGGCTCTGAGTCTTCAATGGGTGAAGTCGTCGTTATTATGAAGATCATGCCGGAGTCCCCGGAAGTAGATCTCGTAAAACTTCAGGCAGATATCAGAGCTGCCGTGACCGGTATCGAAGATATGAAAGTCGAACCGATCGGATTTGGTCTGTCTGCAATCAAGATTGCAATGATCACCGAGGATGATGAGGGGGCAGGCGACAAGATCGAGGCTCTCTTCTCCCAGATCCCGGGCATCGACCGTGCAGAGATCGAGTCTCTGAACCGGTTGCTCTAAATATCTTTTTTTTTCTTTTCCGCGTAAGGATCCGATCTGCTGTATGCATTTTCGGCACGCTTAGGTCACTGTGGAAAATTATTAACGGCCCCCATCGTATATACATCTACCATGGCGGAAATCACACTTAAAGTGGACAGTGCCTACCCGGAGGATCAGGGGAACGGCAAGGCACGGCTCGACCCGGCGGCGATGCAGGCGCTGGATGTCAGTCCGGGCGATCTGGTCAGGATAACCGGAAAAACACCCACTGTCGCGAAGGTCTGGCGTTCATTTGAAAGCGACTGGAATCAGGATAAGATCAGAATCGATAAATATACGCGGGCGAATGCAGGCGTCAGTCCGGGAGACCGGGTCACTGTGGAGAAAATCGTTGAGGAGATCCCCGCGACCTCGGTCACGCTGGTGGCGCCAACAGAGCTTGCGGACTCTTTCCCGGACGAAGAGGATGAATATCTTGTATCCCTCATCAACTTCCCGGTCGCACTGGATGATATCGTGCCGGTAAAGACGTTCCATCCCGGCCATCCGCCCCTGGAGTTCAAGGTCACGACACTTGAGCCGGAGAATGCCTGCATCCTGACGAAAAATACCGAGCTCATCTTTGACGATGATGATGTTTTTGACGGGACGAAGCCGATAACCTATGAGGATATCGGCGGGCTGAAAGGCGAACTGAGACGCGTGCGTGAGATGATCGAACTGCCGATCCGCCACCCCGAGCTGTTTGAGACGCTGGGTATAGAGCCGCCGAAAGGTGTCCTTATGTACGGGCCGCCCGGGACCGGAAAGACGCTGATCGCCAAGGCCGTGGCAAGCGAGAGCGGGGCGCATTTCATCTCGATCGCAGGCCCGGAGATCATCTCGAAGTATTATGGCGAGTCGGAGCAGAAACTTCGCGAGATCTTTGAAGATGCGGAAGACAACGCTCCGTCGATCATCTTCATCGATGAACTGGATTCGATCGCACCCAAGCGGGAGGATGTCAACGGCGAGGTCGAGCGGCGTGTGGTCGCGCAGCTTTTGACGATGATGGACGGGATCACGGACCGCGGGCAGGTGATCGTGATCGGGGCAACGAACCGGCCTGATGCGATTGATCCTGCGCTCAGAAGACCCGGGAGGTTCGACCGCGAGATCGAGATCGGGGTGCCCGCCGAGGCGGACCGGATGGAGATTTTGCAGATCCACACAAAGGATATGCCTTTCGAAGGGATGGCAAAGCTGAAGGAGCTGCGCAGTCGTGATCCGACACAGGCGGCTCTTGAAAAAGCTCTTGCGGCATATGAGCTTTCCCGGGACAAACTGCTGCAGACACTTGCGGCGCAGGCGAAAGGATTTGTCGGGGCCGATCTCGCAGCATTGGTACGCGAAGCCGCGATCCGGGCGCTTCGGCGGCAGGTGGATGTTTCGGATCTCGATAATGAGACGATTTCTGACGAAGTCCTGCGAAAACTCGAGGTGACGACGGCAGATTTCATCGCGGCTTCCAGAGAGGTGGCGCCGTCAGCTATGCGGGAGATCGCTCTTGAGACGGCTGATGTTTCCTGGGCCGATATCGGCGGAAGCAGAGAGGCTGTTCGCGATGTGCGCGAGTCGGTGGAGTTTCCGCTGACCAGAAAGGAGGTGTTTGCCGAACTTGGTATCCGTCCGCCGAAGGGCGTTCTTCTGTACGGTCCGCCCGGGACCGGGAAAACGATGATCGCCAAGGCAGTAGCTTATGAGAGCGGAGCCAATTTTCTGGCGGTGAAGGGGCCGGAGCTTTTGTCGAAATGGGTCGGCGAGTCGGAGAAAGCCGTCCGAGATATCTTTAAGAAGGCGCGGCAGGTGGCGCCGTCGATCATCTTTTTTGATGAGCTGGATTCTCTCACACCGGCGCGCGGCGCTTCAGACGGGAACCGGGCGACCGAGAATGTGCTGAATCAGATCCTCACCGAGATGGACGGGATCGAGGAGCTGAATGATGTGATGGTGCTTGCGGCTTCGAACCGTCCGGATATCATCGATCCTGCGCTTCTCCGGAGCGGAAGGTTTGACCGGCTGGTGTATATATCCGAGCCTGATGAGGCAGACCGCCGCGAGATCCTGGCCTTGCATATGCAGAATATGCCAATAGAAGGTTCGGTGTTTGATGAGGCGGTGAAAGCTACGGCAGGTCTTGACGAGGATTCGCTTGCAGCGCTGGCGCAGAAATTTTCCGGAAAAACGGTGACGGTCCGTCAGCTGAAAACAGCCGCCGAAAAGTACGGGGCAGGAACGGTCCTTCCGCTTTTCGAAGCCAGAAGACGGCTTTCGGCAGCTCTTTGCAAGGCGGGCATAACACTGAAGGATCCGGTAAAATCAGAACGTATCGCGTCACTTGCCCGCGAAACGGCTGGTTATGTAGGATCAGATCTGGAAGGGCTCTGCCGCGAGGCGGCGATGCAGGCTCTCAGACAGCAGGCATCCGTCGTGAAGGCGGCCGATTTTGATGAGGCGCGAAAGAGGGTCCACCCGACGATGAATGAACGCGTGCGTGAGTATTACACTGCCGTTTCGCAGAAGTTTAAAGGCGGCCTGCCCAAAGAAGCGCAGAATCTGATCGAGTATCAGTGAAGCACAGAGTTTTAGAAAAGGAGGGGCTGTACACTCTGCTCTTTTTCTTCTGCCTGCGCCTCCATCACGCCCCAATTTTTTTCGCGCTTTGCTGTCCCTTTTCATTGACGACCCTGGCCGGAAGGTTTCTACACAACACATAAGAGTTAGCCGGCCCTAATTATAGGTCAGAGATACCCTCTATATAAGGAAAGAAACAGAATGTTACAGATCGCTCTCGCCGGAAAACCAAACTGCGGCAAATCAACGTTTTATAAATCGCTGACGCTTGCAAATGTCGATATCGCGAATTATCCGTTCACTACGGTGAACCCGAACAAAGGCGTTGCGTACGTCCGGACAACGTGCCCGTGCAGGGAGCTCGGCATCGAAGGATGCACTGAATGTGTTGACGGAAACCGGTTCATTCCGATCGAACTGATCGATGTCGCCGGACTTGTGCCTGATGCGCACCTTGGCCGCGGGCTTGGAAACCAGTTTTTAGACACGCTCCGCGAGGCCGATGCGATCATCCAGGTCGTGGATGCATCGGGAAGCACCGATGCCGAAGGAAATCCCGTCGACCTTGGCGCCCGCGATCCGATCGAGGATGTCGAGTTCCTGCGCTATGAGTTTGCGATGTGGATGGCAGGGATCGTCGAGAAACACCGCGCCAAACTCGTCAGACAGGCGCAGGGAAAAGAACAGGTCCTGATCGATCTGCTGGGCGAAGCGCTCGCGGGTCTGCGGATCGATGCGATCCAAATCAGAGAAGCTGTTGACGAATGCGGCATCAATCTTGCCAAAGCAACGCCCGAAGACATCGAAAAGCTGTGCGAGGTGCTGCTCCGCGTCTCAAAGCCGATGATCATCGCCGCAAACAAAGCCGATCTCGCATCGGATGAAAACATCGCTGCATTACAGGCTCTTGGCGCTGTTCCGACGATCGCTGCGGGAGAACTTGCTCTCAAGACCGCTTCACAGGCAAAGCTTCTGAAGTATCTTCCGGGTGACGCGACCTTTGCTCCGATCGAAGGAGCAAAACTCTCAGCTCCCCAGATAAAAGCTCTGACGAAGATCGCCGAGACGATGAAGAAGTACGGGGGCACCGGGGTCCAGACGATCCTGAACCGGATCGTATTCGATGAGATAGGGATGATCGTTGTCTATCCGGTCGAGGATGAGAACAAGTTCTGCAATGCCAAAGGCCAGGTGCTGCCTGATGCGTTTCTGATGCCGGTCGGCTCGACGCCGAAGGAGATGGCGTTTCGTGTCCACACGGATATCGGGAAGGGATTTTTGTATGCGGTCGACGCCCGCACAAAGATGCGGATCAAAGATACGACGGAACTTAAAACCGGCGATATCATCCGGATCGTGAGTGCGGCAAAATAATCTCCTTTTTTGGCAAATCTATATAATGCATAACTCACCAATGTAGATTACTTATGGGAAGCGAAGTGTATCAGGCACAGATCCTCCGGGCGTTCTTCGACACCATCACCGGCACCGACCGGAATCTGACCCGGATATACATGTGCGTGATCTCGCTTGCAAAACTCAGAATGGAGTCTCCCGAGAGGCTTCGCTTCCTCGTCGAGCAGATGCAGGTCAGCAAAACCAAACGCGAACTCTCTATCGACATCCTTGACTACATGGTCGAGGCAGCGAACTCCCTCGAGTCCTGGGCAGGTCAGTCCGCGTTCGGCATCACGTCCCCACAGAAAGCTGACGACTTCGGCGGCGTATCCCTCGATTCACTCTGATCTATCCTGCATCCAGGCTGATTTTTACCGGATGAACGAGGATAAATACTATTTTTTCGAGCGGTCTTTCCGGCAGACAAACCATACGGGTTAATCATCCATTATAGAGAAACGATTTAACCCATGAGTGTTTTTGAGGCAATCAACGACGCTGTTTCAACAGTCAACGGCGTCGTCAATACGTATGCATGGTATCTTGCATTCGTATTTCTGATCGGTATCGGTCTCTACTTTACCATCAGAACGAAAGGCGTTCAGATCAACAATCTGGGCGAAGCATGCAGAGTCGCCTTTACCGGCATCCGCGCGCAGAAAGGCAAACAGACCATCTCATCGTTCCAGGCCTTCTGCGTCAGCATGGGTGCGAGGATCGGTGTCGGAAATATCGCCGGTGTTGCCGTGGCAATCGTCATGGGAGGTCCCGGAGCAGTATTCTGGATGTGGATCTTCGCCCTCATCGGCGCAGCAACCAGTTTCGTTGAAACGACCGTCGGTCAGATCTACAAAGAAAAGAAAGCAGACGGCCAGTTCCACGGCGGTCCGGCATTCTATATCAGAAACGGTCTTGGCAAACCAAAGTTCGCCGCTTTTATCGCTCTTCTGATCATCTTCACCTATGGTCTGATGTTCATCGGTGTCCAGGCAAACACGGCGACCATCGCCTTTGCCAACGCATTCGGCACTGAACAGATCGTCTTTGCGGTCATCATCACCGTCCTTGCAGCTCTCGTTGTCTTCGGCGGTATCAAACGCGTTGCAAAAGTTTCGACTTGGATGGTTCCGGCAATGGCCATCATCTGGCTCCTGCTCTGTCTTGCCATCGTCCTCGTCAACTTCACCCAGGTCTCTCTGGTCATCCAGACCATCTTCTCCTACGCATTCGGTGTTCAGGCATTCGTCGGCGGAGGAATCGGAGCAGCCATCATGTGGGGTCTGAAGCGTGGTGTCTTCTCGAACGAAGCCGGTATCGGTTCTATCCCGAACGTCTCCTCGTCCGCAGATGTCAAGCACCCCGTGAAGCAGGGACTTATGCAGTCTGTCGGTGTCCTGATCGATACACTCGTCGTTTGTTCCGCAACCGCTTTTGTTGTCATCATCTACACAAACGTCGCCTACCCCGGATACGCCGGCATCCCGGTCTCCGGAGCGGTTCTTGTTCAGGAAGCGATGAGCGCTACCTTCCTTGGAGCAGCAGGTCCTTATGTCATTGCCGTCTTCATGCTGATCTTTGCATTCAGCAGTCTCATCAGCTACTACTCCATGAGTGAAACCAACACCAAGTTCATCACCGAAAGAAAAGAAGCGGTTTTTGTTCTCCGTGTTGCTATCGTCATCATGGTCTTCGTCGCATCCATGATGTCCATGGGCCTTGCCTGGGACCTTGCAGATACCTTCCAGGCATTCATGGGTATCTTCAACATGGGTGTCTTACTCATCCTCGGCAAACACGCCTTTGAAGCACTCAAAGACTACCTTGACCAGAAAGCTGACGGCGTCGAAGAACCTGTCTTCAACGCCTCCTGTCTCAGTGACTCAACAGGTGTTACCTGCTGGTCCGGCGAAGACGAAGAGAAGAAATAATCCTTTGGGATTTTTCTTTTACTTTTTCATCCGCTTTTTTTTCCTGCCCTCTCTCAGAAAATCCTTGGGTCTTTTTCTCTTAGTAGATCCAATACTATACCAATGGATTGTGTCCTTCTTGCAAGCGGCAGTAAAGGAAACTGCATCTATATAGGCAATGAATCTGATTCGATCGTAATTGACGCCGGCCTTGGATATCTTATGCGGACACTGCAGAGTCTGCACCTGAATACCGATAATCTCCGCGGGCTTTGTGTTACCCACGAACACTCGGATCATGTCAGGTCTGCGAAAGCTTTTGTGAAAGCTGCGCGTGTTCCGGTTTTTGCTTCAGGCGGGACACTGAACGCCCTTGAGCGGGAAAATATCATTTCGGCCTCTGCAAAGCGGACCGTCTGTCATGAACACATCCCGGTCGAAGCCGGCGGTCTGAAGATCACCACGTTTCGGGCATACCATGATGCGGCCGAGCCGACCGGATTTGTCATCGACGACGGCGATGCCCGGATCGGCATATGTCTTGACACCCACGAGGTCTCGGATACGATGAAAACGATCCTTTCCGCCTGTGATGCCGTCGTGCTGGAGAGTAACTACTGCTCAGAAGCAATGAAATCGGACCGGTTCCCCGAATGCGAAACCTGCCGGTCGTGCGGGGCGAACTGTCAGGGGAACAACTGCGTCCTTCGGGTGTATCCCCGATATCTCAAAGACCGGATCCAAAACGACGGCCATCTCTCGAACGAGGATTCATCAGCATGCATCGCCGAGCTCTCGAAGGATGTCGGGATCATCGCCCTCGCGCATCTATCGGAAAATTACAATCGTCCAAACATCGCCCGCGAGACGGCCCTGACCGCTGTGGGTGAAAGCGGAACGAAAATATTTGTCAGTGACCAGCTTGCAGAATACCGGGAACGCCGGCTCGTAACGTTTCAGGTGTAAATACTATGCAGTTTGTCGAGTTTGCAGAGATCTGTAATACCATCGAGGAAACTTCCTCGCGTCTGGCGACAGCAGATATTCTGGCTGAGAAGTTCCCAAGCCTCACGGAAGAGGAACTGCCCGTCTTCGTCAGATTCATGCGCGGGAAACTGTTTCCCGACTGGTCATCCGAAAAACTCGGGTTCGGCCCGAACCTTTTGTATGATGCCCTCGCCTATGTTATCGGCAAAAAACGGGATTATGTGGTCTCGGCAATAAACAATGCAGGCGATGTTGGAAAAGTTGTCGAGAGCCTTCTTGAAAAACGTGAACAGACGATGTTCTTCTCGGAAGAGCTGGATCTTTTAGACGTGAACGAGCGTTTTCTGCTGATGGCAAAATCCTCCGGCAGACGATCCCAGCAGGAACGGCTCAGATCCGCCCAGTATCTCCTCTCGAACGCGACACCGCTCGAAGGCAGATATCTTGCGAGACTCATGCTCGAAGAGATGCGGATCGGCGTCGGGGAAGGGGTAGTTAAGGATGCGGTCTCGAAAGCATTCGGCATCCCGGCAGATGTGATCGAACATGCCCATCAGGCGCTCAACGATCTGGGAGAAGTGGCGTCCCTCGCAAAAACCGATCCATCTCAGCTTACCGAGGTCCATATCACGGCTTTTCGGCCGGTGAAGATGATGCTTGCCCAGCAGGGATCCATCACCTCCATGGTGGAAACCCACGGAAAACTCGCTGCGGAAAATAAATACGACGGCAGCAGATTCCAGTTCCACAAATCCGGAGGAAAATGCGCGATCTACTCCCGGCGTCTGGAAGAGATGACGGCTTCTCTTCCCGATGTTGTCGAGATGCTGGATAAAGCGACCGACCATGACGTCATCATCGACGGCGAAGTGATCGCAATCATGAATGGAAAACCCATGCCTTTCCAGACGATCCTAAGAAGGATCCGCAGGAAGCATGATGTCGGGGATGCGCAGGAAGCAATCACCCTTCTCCCCTGGGTATTCGACATCCTCGCGGCCGACGGAGAGACCCTGATCGATCAGCCGTTCCTCCGCCGCCGGCAGATCCTCGAGTCGGTGATGAACGCGTATGTCGCTCCTCAGCTCGTCAGTGATTCCGTTGACGAGATCGAAGCATACTATCACACATCGCTCGACAACGGAAACGAAGGCATCATGCTCAAAGTGCTTGACTCGCCGTATCTGCCGGGAAACCGGGGCAAGCTCTGGATCAAGATCAAGCCCGAGGTCGATACGATCGATCTGGTAGTTACCGGCGCCGAGTGGGGCGAAGGAAAACGTGCAAAGATGTTCGGCTCGTTCCTTCTCGCATGTCAGGATGAGAATGGGGATCTCCTGGAGATCTCGCGGGTGGCGACCGGTATCGATGACTCGATGCTTTCGACCCTGTATGATCTGTTCAAGGAAAAGATCATTGCAGAAAAAGGAAAGACGGTCTCGTTCGAACCTGACGTCGTCTTCGAGGTCGGGTATGCCGAACTGCAGAGGAGCACGAACTATGCGGCAGGATATGCGCTTCGGTTCCCGCGTTTTGTCAGACTGCGGGACGACAAGGATGTGTATGAGATCGAGACGCTGGAGAGCCTGACACGCAGGTATTCTCTCCAAAACAAGGAAGAGTAAGGCCTTTGTCGCTATTCAGAGGTTTTTTCTTTCGGGAGATAGTAGTATGAATATGAAAATCCTAGTGTTGTTTACGGTGATGTCTCTCATTCTGCTGTCCTGTTTTTCGGCAGGATGTGTTGAACAGACGGCTTCCCAGACGGATGTTCTGGCAGATGTGATCTCATCGCTGCACGAAACCCTCACTACGACGGCAGACGAGGCGGCCTTTGCCTCCCGATATTATGCCGCCGACCCGACACCTGAAAACGGCAGGCAGGCTCTGGCAACGCTCTATCAGAGAACAACACTGACCCATGATCTGCTGATCGCCGATGAGAACGGGATCGTGCGTGCGGTCTATCCAAATAATATCATAAGTGCACTTGGTCAGAACCTGAGCAGCTATCCGCCGAACAAAGAGATCTTTGCCGGGACGGATGTGTATGTCTCCGAATATATGGTTCTGGAAAACGGCATGGAAGCATATCTTCTCTCGGTCCCGATCAAGATCTCCGATAAGTATGCCGGGTATATCAGTCTGAGTTTCGATCCGTATCGTCTCTTTGGCCCGGAAGAGCAGAAAGTCTTTGAAAAAGGGTACAACCTCTGGGTCATGCAGATGAACGGCGTCCAAGTGTTCGATGCTGATGTTTCGGAAGCCGGCGTCGATCTCCTGACCGACCCGGATTATGTGATGATCCGGGAAATGGCAGAGCTCGTCGCAGCAAATCCCTCCGGCGAAACGAAATACGTGTATACTGCCGATATAGGTACAGACGTTGTTGAAAAAACAGCAGTATGGGATACCCTCTCCTTTGGCGAGACAGACTGGCGTGTCGTCCTGACGTCAGTTCCGGCGGCGAGCTAAAAACGCAGCGGAGAAAAGATTCTCTGAGAGAAAATACATTTCAGATACTCCTGGGCGGACTCGAACCACCGTCTCCGGCTCCAAAGGCCGGAATGATTGACCACTACACTACAGGAGTTTATCTCCCCTATATTTTCGCAGGACATCTACATCAAACTACTGATGTATTTCCGCTCTCTTT
>WARP01002213.1_pt1 | contig 30598 bp, 24 predicted proteins | sample 4769151 | NCBI WGS metagenome assembly WARP01 (sample SAMN08893023, study PRJNA449175) | gut metagenome | isolation source: rumen sample fed with dry roughage | host: cow | place: India: Nagpur | collected 2016
TAAACACCGCGTAACTCCTATTGGAAAACTGAAGAGTAGAATTGGCCGCAGTTTTATTCTCTTTCTCTGCTGAATGCGCACGCCGGCCTTTCATGGAAAAGCATAACGCAAACTCATTTAACCGCATCGAACCTACAAATATATACTGTATCTACTGGAGGTTTACCCATGCTAGAAAACGAATATCAGCTTGAATACTTTAAAGAAAACGGATTCGTCCGCAAAATCTGTAAAAAATGCGGCAGTGCATTCTGGACCCTCGACCCAAACCGGGAGATCTGCGGGGATGCACCGTGTGAACCTTATCAGTTCATTGGAAATCCGATTTTCAAAAAACACAGTCTTACGGAAATGCGGGAGGCATATCTCTCCTTCTTCGAGAGACATGGCCACACGAGGATCAGCAGATACCCGGTAGCCGCACGATGGCGTGACGACATCTATCTTACCATTGCCTCCATCGCAGACTTCCAGCCGTTCGTAACGAGCGGCGTATGCCCCCCGCCGGCAAACCCGCTGACGATCTCCCAGCCCTGCATACGACTGAACGATCTTGACAACGTGGGCCGATCGGGCAGACACTTCACCTGTTTTGAGATGATGGCACACCATGCCTTCAACACCGACGAAAAACCGATCTACTGGAAGGACCGCTGTCTTGAACTCTGCAGCGGATTTGTCGAGTCTCTCGGCGGCAACATATTCGATCTCACCTACAAAGAAAACCCGTGGTTCGGCGGAGGAAATGCCGGAGCAAGCGTCGAGGTCTTAATGGGTGGCCTCGAAGTTGCCACACTCGTTTTCATGAACCTTTCCCGGAAGAACTCAGGCAAACCTCCTGTCAGTATCGACGGCAAAGATTACTACGAGATGCCGCTTCGGATCGTCGATACAGGATACGGACTGGAACGGTTTACCTGGGCATCCTGCGGTACACCGACCGCCTACGACGCGGTTTTCCCGGAGATGATCCCGCGTATCCTCACCTCGGCAGGAATGGAGGATCGTCTGGAGAATCCCGAGGTCGAGCGCATTTTAGGATTGAACGCAAAGTTTGCCGGCCTCATGGATATCCGCGGCGAAAAGATCCGCGACCTCAGACAGCAGGTGGCCGACGCAACGAACATCTCGCTTGCAAAACTCGAAGAGATCATCGTCCCGATGGAAAGCGTGTATGCTCTCTGCGACCACACCAGATGCCTTGCCTATATGCTCGGCGATCTCATCGTTCCGTCCAATGTCCGTGAAGGATACCTCGCCCGTCTCGTTCTTAGGCGCAGTATCAGAATGATGCAGGACCTCAAGATGGACGACGACCTCGGCGATCTTGTAGTCAGTCAGATGAAGACGATCGGCCTCTCCAACTTTGAACAGGATGAGGAAATCGTCAGACACATCATCAACCGTGAGGTCGAGAAGTACGATACAACCATCGAACGCGGGACCAGAACTGTCCAGCGGGTAGGGCAGACCTATGTCAAGAAGAACGAACCGGTCCCGCTCACCGAACTGATCACGCTGTATGATTCACACGGCATTCCGGTCGATCTGATGGGAAAGATCCTGAAAGAGACCGGCGCAGAGTTTGAGATCCCGGACGACTTCGACTCGCAGATCGCGGACATGCACTCAGAAAATGAGACGGAGAAGCCGGTCTCACCGCTCGCGAAGTATGCTGACCGGATCGCCAAGATCCCGGAGACGCGCAAGAGCTTCTATGAACGGCCTGCCGATATGGAGTTCGATGCAACGGTCCTGGATATCTTTGACAACTATGTTGTGCTGGACGCTACCCTGTTCTATCCCGAAGGAGGAGGCCAGCCTTCCGACACCGGCATGCTTGTGACGAAGTCGACGATGGTCCGTGTTGACGAGGTCGTCAAATCAGAAAACGTCATCCTTCATAAAGTTCGTGAGAACACCCTGAAGCGCGGCGACAGAGTGAAAGGCGTCCTTGATGAAGACCGTCGGTGGGCGCTTATGCGTCACCACTCGGCGACCCATATGCTCCTTCGCGCCGCAAAGGAGGTCCTTGGCCCGCATGTTCATCAGGCAGGATCGCAGCTCTCGACCGATGTCGCACGGCTGGATGTCCGGCACTATACCCATATCACCCCCGAGGAGCTGAAACAGATCGAAACTATCGCCAATCGTCTGGTGATGGAGAATCTCCCCGCAATGGTGAAGATCGAAAACAGGGTGAAGGCGGAACAGAAGTTCGGATTTGCCCTGTATCAGGGTGGCGTTCCGCCGGGAAAAGACATCCGCGTTGTCCAGATGGGAGCAGAGGTCCAGGCATGCGCCGGCACACACTGCCAGAGTACCGGTGAGATCGGACCTATCAAGATCCTGAAGCTGGAGCATATTCAGGATGGAGTCGAGCGTATCGAGTTCGCGGCAGGATTTGCAGCGCTTGATGCGATGCAGCATATCCAGAATCTGCTGAATACGTCCGCAGACACTCTGTCTGTTCAGACGGAAAATCTCCCGGGTTCTGTAGAGCGGTTCTTCACCGAGTGGAAAGAACAGCGTAAAGAGATCGAAAAACTTCGTGCAAAGATCGCCGAACTCGAGCTTTCCCGGATCGAGGGTGTCGATATCGCCGGAGTGGAGATCGTTATCAAACAGATCGATGTCTCCAGAAAGGAACTCGTGACGGTCGCAGGAAAGATCGCCGAGCGGGGAGGCGTGGCTCTTTTGATCACGACCGCAGACGGTCTTGGCGTTGTTGCCTCGTCAGGAAACGGCAGGATCCATGCCGGCAAACTGGTCGGCGAAGTCTGTGCTGAACTTGGCGGAAAAGGCGGAGGTAAGGAAAATCTCGCCCAGGGAGCGGGAACAGATCCTTCAGCAGTCGGAAAAGCGCTTCTCAAGGCCGAATCAGTAATTCGCACCGCGTTAGAGTCATAACTACCATTTTTTTCGCAGTTTAGGAGAGGGTTATTACCCCTCGCGTCCATACTGTTAGTGTATCTATCATGCAGGAAGAGAACGTTATTGTGCTGGAACATGGATCCCTTGAAGCACAGAAAGTTGCCAAGGTGATGGCGTCTCCCACATCCGCGGATCTACTTAACGCACTCACCGGCAATCCGCAAAGTGCCACTGCTCTTGCCGAGCGTACCAGTCTGCCCCTGACAACGGTAAAATATCATCTGGAAAATATGCTTTCAGCAGGGCTGGTCGAGATCTCCAATACCCGGTGGAGTCAGAAGGGACGTGAGATGAAGATCTATGCGGTCAAAGATCAGGTCGTTGTGTTCGCTCCGCGAAAGACCGTCGATGTCAAAGGTATCGTCGAGAGATACGGAACCATGGCTGGTGTTATCGCGATCGGGTGTTCTCTCGTTATCGCTATTCCCCAGACGATGAATCAGGTGATCGGAACACGATATCTGATGAAAACAAGTGATACGGCGGAGCTATTAGCCGTCCAGGCGTCCGGCAGTTCTCTGGCGGAGGGGGTTTCGTTTATGCCGCTGATCCATAACGTCGCACAGGGATTTTTGGTCATATCTCTGGCGGTTTTGGCACTGATGATGGCCTATGAAATGTATAAGGTCAGAAAAAACGGATAAACCGGGACCTTCTTTTTTCTCACAAAAAATTATAAAAAAATACCAATCTTAAAGATTGGTACGATAGTTGGGTGCTTCGTCGGTGATCAGAATATCATGCGGGTGGGATTCCTTGAGTCCTGCGGAGGTGATCTTCACGAAACGTGCGTTTTTCCGCATGCTCTCGATATCCTTGCTTCCGGAGTATCCCATCGCGGATTTGAGCCCCCCGATCGTCTGATAGATGACATCAGTCACAGAACCGACATACGGGGTTGCCCCTTCCACGCCCTCAGGCACATATTTTGTTGAACCGATCCCTTTCTTTTGGAAGTACCGGTCGCTTGAGTTCCCTGAGGTCATGACGCCAAGAGACCCCATGCCGCGGTACTGTTTGTATCTTCTGCCTTTGACGATGATCGTCTTGCCAGGCGCCTCATCGGTCCCGGCAAACATGCTTCCCATCATTACTGACGAAGCGCCCGCAACGATTGCTTTGGCCACATCGCCGCTGTATTTGACACCGCCGTCAGCGATGACCGGAACGCCTGCGGGATCTGCGACATCACATACATTTGCAATAGCAGATATTTGCGGAACACCGACACCGGCAACGATACGTGTCGTGCAGATCGAGCCGGGGCCGATACCGACTTTGATGCCGTCAACGAAGTCTGCAAGTTCCCCGGCAGCCTTTGAGGTCGCGATATTTCCGGCGACTACATCACAGGAGACGGAACCTTTGATATCTTTCACTCCCTGGACCACATGCATATTATGTCCGTGCGCACAGTCCACAACGATCGCATCGACGCCAGCGTCAGAGAGCTGAAGTGCACGGTTCATATCGAAAGGTCCGACGGCGGCAGCTACCCGGAGTTTTCCGTTCCTGTCACGGTTGGCTTTCGGATACTGCTGTTTTTCCAGAAGATCCTGCATCGTGATGATCCCGGTCAGTCTGCCTTTGTCATCGACGACCGGAAGACGCTCGACCTTTTTCGTGTACATCATATTGATGGCGTCGTCTGCTGTGACATCGTCTTTCACCGTGATCGGTTTACGCGTCATGATTGTCTCAACCGTTTCGGTTCCGATTTTATTGACCAGACCGCGAACATCACGGCGTGAGACGATACCGAGAAGTTTTCCGTGAGGGCCGACCACCGGAACGCCGCCGATCGAGTAACGGTCCATGAGATTTGCAACTAGAGCAATGGTCGTGTCAGGGGTCACGTATCTGACATCACGTTCGATGACATTGTCAGCTGATTTGACACGGGTGACGAAGGCGACCTCTTCTTCCGGCGTACAGTTTCTATGCAGAACGCCGATACCTCCGGCGCGTGCCATCGCTATTGCCATTTCTGCTTCGGTGACTGTATCCATCGCCGCACTCACCAGAGGGATGGAGAGGGAAATATTTTTAGAAAATCTGGATCGAACGTCCACATCATTTGGCTCTATCCAGGATTCTGCCGGTTCAATCAGCACATCATCGAAGGTGAGTGCTGTAGGGATGTTGAGTTTTTCTCCAAACATGTTGTTTACCTAACCATCTGAATCGCTTTTTTCACGAGTTCTTCCTGAACCATCGTCGATCTGTCTCCGCCGCAGACCATCCCGCGGACGCCGATGATCTCCGGATCGATCTCTTTGAGAACCGGAATGTCAGCAAACTTCAGAGATCCTGCAAGGGCAGTCCCGATGCCCAGAGATCGGTTCAGATCGGTGAATTCAGAAAGAACCGTCTTGTCCATAAACTCGAACGTGCTTTTGCCGTCCTTCATACCGGTGTCGATCATGGAAAAATCAGCGCCGCACTCCGCAGCGAGCGGTGAGATGTCAAAAGGACTGATCGCGCCGAGTCGTTCAAAGTCTGAGTAACCGGCGATGACGACGGTCTTTTCCGGGAACGGCTCTTTGACAGCACGGACGACCCCTTCAATGACTTCCTTTGCGGCCTGTTTATCACTGAACATCAGACCGATCTTGACAAAATCAGCTCCGGCGCATGCAGCGCCGTATGCAGCAAGTGAAGCGTTTCCCGGAGTCGGGCGGTAATCGCCGATCGCCGCAGAAACGGGAGTTGAACCGGCCATACGTTTGATCTCGCGGATGACCCACGGAAAATTAGCGCCAAGCGATCCTTCTGCAGGACGCTTGACATCAATAATGTCAGCATCAAGGCAGTACTTTGCCTCGTCTATTGAGCTTGGGCTGACTAAGAGTTTCATGTATATTATGTGGAGGTTCGGGTTAATAGGGGTTGCGTCTGAGTCGGCGCAGAACCCTCAGATTCACCGGATTAATCGTGAAGATGCATGCCGGCGCGACGAACCGCGAGTTCTTCTTCGACCATGCTGAAATCAACATCAGCTGCTTTCAGGGCAACCATCAGATGGAAGATCAGATCGGCCGCTTCTCCGACGGTTTTTTCCGAAACACCGTTTTTTGCGGCGAGAATGAATTCAACGGCCTCTTCACCGACTTTCTCAAGGGATTTATCGATTCCCTTTTCATGAAAAAGGAGATGGCGCACATACGACTTCTCGGTGCCGGAAGAGACCGCACGTTCGCAGATCACCTGCCATAACTCATCAAACACTTTTGCATCGGTCATACGTTTCCTCTGTTTGGTATAAGGATATCTCCAACCTCTTTCCCATAAAACCTTCTGACCAGGATCCGGGCTTTTTCGATCGTTGAACCGCCTTTTCCAATAGCAAGGCCGAAATCTCCCCGTTCGGGAACCGTGACCATGACCGGCTCGTCACGCTCACCGAATGAAACGGAAGCGACCTCAGCCGGTTTGAACATATTTGCTATGAAAACCTCGCGGTCCTCATCGAACTCGACCATCTCGATCCTTTTGCCGAGAACACGGGACATCTTTTTAATGTTGTCTCCGCCTTTTCCGATCGCTATCCCCATATCACCCTGACGGATGACATAGATGATCCGCTCGAACCGGTCATCGATGATACAGTCGATCGCGGTCGATTTCGTCAGGATGCGGAGCTCTTCGATATATCGTCGTTCTTTGAATCCGAGGGTCCGGTCAAGTTCATGCATTTCATCTATCGGCATGGCGGACCCCGGTTTTTCTGTTTTTGATTTGGAATATGTATCGTTGTTTTGCATGATATCCTCTGTTTTTATATGGATGTTTTTGATACTGATGTATGATATGTTTAGTATGATCTGCCGACGAGAGCGGTTTTGCCTGCTTTTCCGCAGATGATACACGGGCCGTCGTCATCAACGACATATTTGCTGCGAACACCGGTCCCGAGAAGGGAGGAGTTGGTGAGTTCTTCCAGCTTATCAGCGCAGGCTTTCTCACCGCACCAGTGGACAACGACGATGTTCTCTTCAAGCATCTCATTACACGCTTCAACGGTAGTGACCGTCTTAAGGTGACTGCTCAGGTGTTCTTCGGCTTTGTCAAGGATCTGATCATGTGCCTCGTCAAGCAGGCGTTTTACGGATTCAGCGGCATTCTCCCGGGGGATCGTGGTCTTGATGCCCAGTCTGTTCGCACAGACAAGCTGGCTGTTGTCAAGATCGCGCGGACCGAGCTCGACTCTGAGGGGAACGCCGTGAAGCTCCCAGTGATAATACTTGGCGCCCGGGCGCATGTCGCGTGCATCCGTTTTCACGCGGAGACCGGCAGCTTTCAGTTCGCTCTCGAGTTTTTCCACCGCGGCCATGATCTCTTCTCCGCGTTTTCCAACGATGATCGGAATGATAACGACCTGGGTCGGGGCAACGGTTGCCGGAAGGACCAGGCCTTTGTCGTCACCGTGAACTGCGATGATAGCGGCGATGCATCGCTCGGAGATGCCGAAGCAGGTCTGCGAGGCGAGTTTCTGTTCGCCGTTCACGTCCTCGTAGGTGATGTTGTAGGTCGTGGAGAAGTGGTCCCCGAGATGGTGGACGGTACCGATCTGAAGAGTCCGTCCATCGGGCATGACGGCGTCGATCGCCATCGTAAAGTCAGCTCCGGGGAACTTGTCCCAGTCCGGACGGCGGGAGATGATGATCGGAACGCCGAGCTCACGGTAGAACTCTGACGCGAGACCCAGTTCATACTCGACCTGCTTATTCGCATCGTCCCAGTCGGTATGGACCGTGTGCGACTCCATGAAAGAGGTGATCTCCCGAAGGCGGATCAGAGGACGGGTGTGTTTTGTTTCATAGCGGAAGGTATTGACGACCTGATAGAGCTTTAACGGCAGATCGGCGTGGGAACGGACCCAGAGAGCATACATCGGGTAGATGGCCGTTTCACTGGTCGGGCGCAGAGCAAGCTTCACATCAAGAGGCGAGAGACCGCCGTGGGTGACCCAGTAGACTTCGTCCTCAAATCCTTTGATGTGTTCCGCCTCTTTCATGAACTCGGTTTCCGGGATCAGGAGGGGGAAGAGCGTCTCTTCATGATCTCTGTTCAGCAAACTGCGAAGAAGCGTGTAGGTATGATTGCGAAGCGCAAACCCAAACGGATACCAGACATACAGTCCTTTGACCGGATATCTGACGTCCATAATGTCCGCTCGACGGATAACTTCGTTGTACCATGCGCTAAAATCGCTGCGGGAGGGGAGTGCCCCGGTTTCTTCTGCCATATATTCACCTGAAGTAGTTAGTATTAGGTCCGTGAGAGTATTAATCCCACGTTCCACACGCGCAGGGCGGGAGTCTGCGGATGTATCCCGCAAGATATATTGAAAAGCCGGACCAATACTGTTTCCATAAATGACGGAGCCTGTAAACATCTCGATAGTAAAAATCGGCATCGACATCGGCTCGACCACCGTCAAAGTCATCGTGCTGGACGAAACAGATACCATACTTTATCGGGCTTATGAACGTCACTTCTCCAAAGTCAGGGAAAAAACCGGAGAACTGCTGAAGAGAGCAGCAAATGTTCTGGATGAAAGAAAGGCGAGGATCCTGATCACGGGCTCCGCGGGTCTTGGTGTTGCTAAATCAGCAGAGCTGCCGTTTATCCAGGAGGTTTTTGCCACAGCAAAGGCGGTTAAAACCTACTTTCCAAAAACCGATTCCGTCATCGAACTCGGCGGAGAAGATGCAAAAATTATTTTCTTTAAGGGCAGCCTTGAGGAGCGGATGAACGGGAGCTGCGCAGGCGGAACGGGAGCCTTCATCGATCAGATGGCAACACTGCTGAACGTGACCGTCGAAGAGCTCGACGACCTCTCGCAGAAATACGAGAAGATCTATCCGATCGCTTCGCGCTGCGGTGTTTTTGCAAAAACTGACATCCAGCCGATCCTCAATCAGGGCGGACGAAAAGAGGATGTGGCGGCATCCATCTATCAGGCGGTCGTCGACCAGACGATCGCCGGCCTCACGCAGGGAAGAAGTCTGGGCGAGACGGTCGTGTTCCTCGGCGGACCGCTGTATTATTTTAAAGGACTGAGAACACGATTCACCGAGACCCTGCATCTGGACGAGAACCATGCCGTCTTTCCGGAAAACGGCGACTGTTTCGCAGCCCTCGGAGCAGCCCTCTCGACTGACGGATACGATATCTTCGAACTTTCCGACATCCAGAAGAGGATCGAAGAAAGCGTCGATGACACGACGCACACAAATCCCATGCCCCCGCTGTTTACCACGCAGGAAGAGTATGACGTATTCGTAAGACGGCACAACAGCAATGAGCCGCCAAAGACAGACATAACCCGGTATTCAGGGGATGCATGGCTTGGGGTGGATGCGGGGAGCACTACCACCAAACTCGTTCTGATCGATGAAAACTGCGGGATCCTCTACTCGTACTACGGCTCGAATCAGGGAAATCCTGTCGGTATCGTGCTTGCAGAGCTGAAGAAGATCTATGGTCTTGCAGAAGACAGGATCAAAATACGGGGAAGCGCTGTAACAGGATATGGCGAAGATCTCATCAGGAACGCATTCGATATGGACATCGGGCTTGTTGAGACGATAGCTCATTACCGTGCGGCCAGGCACTTCAACCCGGACGTGGACTTCATCATTGATATCGGCGGTCAGGACATGAAGTGTTTCAAGATCCGAAACGGGGCTGTCGACAGTATTTTTCTCAACGAAGCATGTTCGTCAGGATGCGGCTCGTTTATCGAAACGTTTGCCCGCGCTCTCGGCTACGAGATCGAGGAGTTTTCCAGACTCGGTCTGTTTGTCCAGCATCCGGTGAATCTCGGGTCGCGATGCACGGTTTTCATGAACTCATCGGTCAAACAGTCACAGCGTGACGGAGCCACGGTCGCTGAGATCTCGGCCGGACTGTCCATCTCTATCGTGAAAAATGCCGTCTACAAAGTTATCCGCGCAGCCAGCGCCGATGATCTGGGCAAACATATCGTCGTTCAGGGAGGGACGTTCAAGAACGATGCTGTTCTCCGGAGTTTTGAACAGGAACTCGAGCGTGAGGTCACCCGGCCGGTCATTGCCGGGATATCGGGAGCGTATGGCGCAGCGCTGTTTGCAAAGGATGCTGAGCTGAAAAATTCAGCCCTCCTTACCCGGGAACAGCTCGAAAGTTTCACTCACAAAGCCCGCCCCATAACCTGCGGTCTTTGTACGAATCACTGCAGTCTGACCATCAACACCTTCGACAACGGACGCCGATTCGTCTCAGGAAACAGATGCAGCAGACCTCTTGGAAAGCAGAAAACCGATCTGCCGAATCTGGCGAAGTGGAAGTATGACAAGCTTCGTTCTCTGACCGGTGTTCCCGGACCGCGCGGAAAGATCGGGCTGCCGTTTGGACTCAATATGTTCGAGAACCTTGCGTTCTGGCATGCGTTCTTTACAAAACTCGGATTTGAAGTGATCCTGTCGCCGGAATCATCCCGCGCCGTCTACCGGCTCGGGCAGCACACTATCCCTTCGGATACGGTCTGCTATCCGGCAAAACTGATGCACGGTCATGTTATCTCCCTGATAAATGACGGTGTCGACACGATCTTCTACCCCTGTCTGCCTTACAACTTCGATGAAGGAGCGGGAGACAACCACTTCAACTGCCCGGTCGTCGCCTACTACCCGGAACTTCTCGCAGCAAACATCTCCGAGTTAGCAAACGTCAGATTTTTGGATCCTTACTTCGGTCTGCACAGACCCAAAGATTTTGCCAAGCGGGCCGCCGCCTACTTCAAAAAAGAGTTCGGGATCCCGGAACGTGAAACACGGGCGGCGGCGCTTGCTGCGTATGAGGCTTATGAGAAATATAAAGACGAGATCCGTGCAAAAGGCGAGGAATATATCAGGTTCGCGAGAGTTAACGGCCATAAAATCCTTGTTATGGCGGGCAGGCCCTATCATATAGATCCGGAGATCGGACACGGAATAGATGAACTGGCCGTTTCCTATGGATTTGTGCTCATAAGCGAGGACTCAATCTCCCATCTTGTGGAAAAACAACCCAGAAAAGTACTGAATCAGTGGACCTATCAGTCAAGACTCTACTCTGCCGCCAGATATGTCTGCACGCAGGCAGATATGGAACTTATCCAGCTGGTTTCATTCGGATGCGGGATCGATGCGATCACGACGGATGAGACCAGAGACATACTTGAAGCCGGCGGAAAACTCTATACCCAGATCAAAATCGACGAGATCACGAATCTCGGCGCTGTCAAGATCCGGCTCCGCAGTCTGATCGCGGCAGTAGAAGCGCGGGAGAGGAAATAACATGGCAGAACTGATGTATGATGAGACCGGGCGTCTCCTCTTCACCGAGGAAATGAAGCGCGAATACACGATCCTCATGCCCCAGATGCTTCCGGTGATGTTCCATCTTTTGAAGAGGATCATCGAACTCGAAGGATATACGATCGAGATCCTCACCTCAACTGACCGGAAAATCGTGGAGACCGGATTAAAGTATGTCCACAATGACACCTGTTATCCGGCCCTTCTTGTCATTGGTCAGCTGATCGAAGCGGTCCAAAGCGGAAGATATGATCCCCACAAAGTGGCCCTCCTTATCAGCCAGACCGGGGGCGGCTGCCGGGCCTCAAACTATATTCATCTTCTCAGAAAAGCTCTGAAGAAAGCAGGTCTCGAGTACATTCCGGTGATCTCCATCAACCTTTCCGGTCTGGAGGAAAATCCCGGATTTAAGATCCCTGTATCGGTCGGCCGCCGGATGATCTATGGTATGATGTATGGGGATCTCCTGGTCCATCTCGGAAATCAGTGCAGACCCTATGAGCTGGAGAAGGGAGCGACCGACACCCTGATCTCACGATGGACCGATGATCTCGTGGACCTTTTCGTTCATGGAAAGGGTATGAGCCGCGGGCAGATGAAACGATATATGGAAAAGATTACCCGCGACTTTGCAGCGATCCCGCGCAGCACGGAAAAGAAGATCAGGGTCGGGATCGTCGGGGAGATCTATATCAAGTATGCTCCGCTTGGAAACAATAATCTGGAGGATTTCCTTCTCAACGAAGGAGTGGAAGTCATCGTTCCGGGCATTACTGACTTCATGCTGTTCAAATTCAATAACCGGTCTGTTGACGTGGATCTGTACGGCGGCAGCAGACTGAAAAAATTCGCGATCGGTGTTGCCCAGAGATACATCGAGAGCTGTCAGAAGATCATGATCGGCGTGATCAGAGAGGAAGGTACGTTTCGTGCGATGGGAACGTTTGCTGATTTGCAAAACGTCATCAAAGGATATCTCGGATACGGAAACAAAATGGGGGAGGGCTGGCTTCTCACTGCCGAAATGCTGGAACTGATCCACTCGGGAACTCCGAACATTGTCTGCACGCAGCCTTTTGGCTGTCTGCCGAACCATGTGGTCGGGAAGGGTATGATGAGAAGACTGAAAGTCGATTTTCCGGATTCTAATATTGTTGCTGTCGATTATGATCCGGGGGCAACACGGATCAATCAGGAGAACCGGATCAAACTGATGCTGGCTAACGCGAAATCCGGGTAATCACAAATGAATATATTAACTAGAGGGGACTACTTAAAGTAGAGAGACGAGAGGTACAATGTCATGAAAATGCTGATGAGCAGCGGCCGAACGATCGAACAAGGAAAAGCCCTCTACCACAAAGAGGCGGAGTGTTACTCAAGGAGTACGTCGGTCTGTTATCTGCATCCCATGGACATGATGGACCTTGACATCGAAAATGGCGAGACGGTCCTCGTGTCTTCTCCGGTCTCATCCGTCGTTTTTACCGCTATCCAATCGCCTGAAACGCCAAGAGGGATCATCTATATGCCGCTTGGTCCTTACTGTAATGCGCTGCTGACGGGAAACACCCATTCAACCGGGGCGCCTGATTTTAAAGGGATAACTGTCGATGTTTCATCCACGACAGATACTTCTGTCTCAGCTGCGGATCTTATGACCGAGCTTGGCGGAGTGCCCTTCGATCTTCCAACTGCCGATAAAGTTCCCGGCTGTCCTGACGGAGAGGTCGTCGTCCAGCATGCTGTCTGTCCGATGTGCGGGTGCGTATGTGATGATCTGGAGATTCATTTTTCCAACGGCAAGGTGACTGAAGTCGTAAACGGATGTACGCTTTCTGCTGAGAAGTTCAAAGCAGCCGGCCGGCTGCTGTCTCCTGCTGTCCGTGAGGGGGATACCTGGCGGTACACTGATTATGATGAAGCGATAACTAAAACCGCTCTCTGCCTTGCCCGCGCAAAGAGGCCGCTTTTATACGGCTGGAGCAGCACCTCGGCCGAAGCAATGCAGGTAGGGATCGAACTTGCAGAAGAGGTGGGCGGGGTGATAGACAACTGTTCTTCCGAGTGCCACGGACCCACGGTCCTTGCGATCCAGGAGGTGGGTCATCCGGGATGCACCCTTGGTCAGGTCAAAAACAGAGCTGATGTAGTGGTCTACTGGGCGTGCAATCCGCAGGTAGCCCATCCGCGGCATATGTCGCGTTATACTACCTATACGACCGGCTACTTCAGAAAAGAGGGGAGAGAGGACCGGACCATAATCGTGGTGGATATACGCGAATCAGAGACGGCAAAACTGGCGGATGTTTTTCTCAAAATAAAACCGGGCAGCGACTTTGCCATATTCAACGCTCTTCGGGCAATCGTTTCTGGAAAAGGCGATATTCTTCCGGATGAAATCGGCGGGGTCGAGAAGGGCCAGCTTCTCAGACTTGGCGACATCCTTCTAAGTGCGCAGTTTGGGATCTTCTTCACCGGTGTCGGTCTCACTCATTCAAGAGGCAAATACAAAAATGTCCGTGCCGGTATAGAACTCATCGATGAACTGAGCCGTCACACCAAATATGCCCTGTCTCCACTCAAAGGTCACTGGAATGTTGACGGAACCTGCCATATCTTCTCACTGACAACCGGATATCCGTTTGCGATCGACTACTCACGCGGTATTGCATATTACAATCCCGGTGAAACGAGCGGGATCGATCTCCTGGAACGCAATGAAGTCGACTGCTGTCTTGTCGTTTCTACAGATATCGGCGCACACTTCCCGCGAACAAGCATCGAACGGCTGGGGAAAATACATACTATCGTTCTTGATCCGTACGTGTCTTTGACCACGCCCTTTGCAAAGATCCAGCTTCCCGGCTCTGTTATCGGAGTCGATGCAGAAGGTACTGCATACCGGATGGACGGGATCCCCATTCACGTAAGAAAAATTCTCGACTCATCTGTCCCGTCAGATAAGGAGATACTAGAGCGCATTCTCTCTGAAGTCAGAAGAATCAAAAAAGAGCAGACAGAAAACGATCTTAATTCAGGCGAGCTTATGTGAAACGGGGTGCCCGCTCCACATAAGGGTATGTTCAACTATTTTTTCCTTCAGAAACGAGGCCGCATTACTTGCGGTTTCCTTTCTTTGAAGGTGCGTCGCGTGCTGGGGCTGCTTTCGGTGCTGCGTCTGATTTAACAGGTGCTGCGTCCTTTTTGCCTGCCATAGGTTTGTTCTGCATGTGGTTTTCACCTCGGTTTTTAATGAGTGATTACGCAAATAGTCTGGCTACCTGTCAATGGATAAGTTTCCATGGCGAAACGATTTTCCGTCTTCCCGGCACCTCGTTTATCGCAGTGACTGCAGCATTCAGGGGCTGGTCAGACCCCCTATCCGGCTCCCCGGTGTAAGTTAACCCACGTCGCCTCAATCCTGTGGAACTTCCTATTTTTCTAGTTGATTTGTCACTGTAAATAGTTTTGTGAGAGGCTTGGAAACTCTCTGCAAAATACGTTCAATAACGCCTTATTTGGGAAGTTCGGAATGAAAAACGGAAGAGCGCGGACATGATGACAGTCAAATCGCATGCGCGTGCGGCAGTGCTGTTTTTGGGCTTGAAATCTTCTGCAAGACGTTATCCACACGTTAAAACACGAGATATACCAGCACCGGGAAAAAAACGATATATCCTGCCCCGAACAGAAGAAAAATCCACTCGGCAATAACCAGAGGTTTTCTTGGAAAGTGCATGGCCGAGTTGGCCGCATATCCGCGGCAGCACATCGAAACATAGGTTCGTTCGCCCTGATCCATTGCGCGAAGAAACAAGGATCCGGCAGCATTTCCGATCACGTTCAGCCGGTATCCCAGAGGGAGACGGCGGTCGGACCAGCGGAAACATTTGCAGGCAAATGCGGACTGGATCTTCTGAAAAATCAACGCGAAGACAAAAATGTATCGAACAGTCAAACTCATTACTGTGATGAAGAGTCGGGGAACATGAAGACGTGAAGCCGCCTCAAGCATGCTCTGCATGGTTGTAGTGGCTGAAAGAAGAATAATGAATGATAATGAGATGACGAATTTGGCAAAGAGTGAGAGGCCGAAGATCAGCGATTCCCAGTATATATTCACGCCAAACGGAAGAGAGAATATGACGTGGTAGACGTCATAGTAAGGATTTGCGAAGAACGGCTGGAGAAGGATAAAAAATAACCCAAACGGCATGATCAGAACAAGCCGGACGATATAATATCTGACCGAAGCCCCTGACAGGAGATAGAGCCCGGCAAAGAGCAGATATATTACAGCAAAGGCAAACACTAAAGGCCAGGGAATGATCTGATCACCGATCCTGACATAGGGCAGGAGAACCGTTACCAGAAGGCCCAGCAGACAAAGAATAAGTTTGACTCGTGAATCCAGTGAATGGACCGGGCTTTTTCGGTAAGCCTCATGTTCAATATCAAACAGTTCATCGATGAGCGTCATTTTTGGTGCGGATGGGGGTGGGGGTGAACGTGCTGATGACCGCAGACAGATTCAAATTCAGAAAGAGGAGAGGGATCCTTCTTTGGTCTTTGGACCGGATCTTTCCCAAATGCTTTCATGAAGGAATCTTCAGCATCCTGATATGTGTAGGCTGATTCAATACTGACTCCCTGCGCCTGCAGCGCGCGGATGAGTTTGGGAAGTGCCGGAAGGTCGAGATGGGCGCGTTCGATCAGCGCGTCCTGAAGAAATATCTCCTGAGGAGTGCCGTATCCGGTGATCGCGCCTTTCTCCATGACGTAGACACAGTCCGCCATCTCCGGAACCAGCTCGACCTGATGCGTTGAGTAGATAACCGTGAACCCGTACTTCTCCGGAAGGGTGTTCAGGAAACTGAAAAGTTCTTTGACACCCTGGGGGTCGAGACCGGCTGTCGGTTCGTCGAGAATAAGGACCTGGGGTTCCATTGCCAGAACGCCGGCGATAGCTACGCGTTTTTTTTCGCCGCCTGAGAGGTGATGGGGAGCCCTGTTCCGCAGATCCTCAAGACCGAGCATCTGAACCACAGAATCCACACGGTGTGCCACGGTCTCCTCGTCCAATCCCAGATTGCAGGGACCAAATGCAATGTCCTGTTCGACCGTTGTTGAAAAGACCTGGTCATCCGGGTTCTGAAAGACGAGCCCGACAAACTTCCGCACCTCATGGATGTTTGCTTTGGTAATGGGCTCCCCCCTAATGAGAACTGACCCGGATTTCGGTTTGAGAATGCCGTTGAAATGACGAAAAAGTGTGCTTTTTCCTGCACCGTTCGGCCCAAGAACGGCGATCCGCTGTTTTCTGCCGGCAATGAAGTTGATATTGCTCAGAACCGGATCTTTGGATGTGCTGTATGAGTAACAGAGGTCCCGGGTTTCAATGAGGTGCATTGTAATGAATTATGTATGCTTTAAGGACATAAAGATGGTAGCATTGGTGTTACAGAGAGAGGGTGATTAGCACATCAGGCAATTCACCTGAATACTCCTATCCGCATTACCCGAAGAATGACCGCACTATCCCTTTGAATCCGAGTCTGCCAAATGTTCCGTAAAGGGATGGTTTTGCCGCCAGACGTTTCAGAAGATCCGAAGGTCTGTCCATATCTCCGAAACGTGTGATCAAATCAAGGTTGTCGGGGGTGTTCAGCGCATCGATCAGCGCATCGATGTCCTGAGGATCCAGATTCCGGCGGAATTCAAGAGCTTTCAGCCCCATATCCAGTTCTCTGCCGAAGTCCTGACGCCAGAGTGATTCATATCTGGAAAGGAAAGCATCCGATGTATCTCCCGCTTCGAAGGATTCTATCGCCGTTTGTGCTGCGAACCGGGCAGAGCGGATGCCTGTATATACCCCGCCGCCTGATGTCGGTTTTGGAAAACCGGCAGCATCCCCGATCAGCATGCATCCTGATCCAAACGTCTTGCGTCTGATCCCGATTGGGATCGTACCCGTTACCGAGTGGATGGTGCTTCCTGGAAAACGTGAAAGGAATTCTGTAAAAAGTTCCGGTACATTTTTCATTCCGCAAAGACCCACCCGTGCTCTTTTTTCAGACATAGGGATGACCCATGCAAAAAATTCGGGAGCGGCGTTTGGATGAAGTTCGACGAGCGAAGGATCGCCGTTCCATGGAACTTCGGCCTGGATCCCTGAGTAAATGAAGGGTGACGGCGGGATCCCAAGACTGCGGGCAGCAACGCTCCGCGGGCCGTCCGCCGCGATCAGAATGTTATACGGAAGCTCCTCCCCGCCGGCTGTATGAATGATTTTTTTTCCCGGATTGATCCTGGTCACACAGGTCTTGAGAGAGAATTCCGCGCCGGCCTCTGCTGCTGAGATCCCCATCTCATGATCAAGTTGCCCCCTGTCAACAACATAGGCCTTCGTCATTTTTGCATCGAAGGAGAGGGAATGTCCCTCCGAGCCGCAGATTTTCGCTCCGCGGACCGTATTATACACGGACCGGTCCGACACTTCGCACTCGGCAAAGGCATTATTCGAAAGGAGGCCGGCACACTGGACAGGATACCCTAAAGAAGCATGCTCTTCAAGGATCCGCGTGGACAAGCCGGCTTTGGCACATATCCGTGCAGCCGCCGATCCGGCCGGTCCTCCCCCTATGACGATGACATCAGACACGTATGATTCTGTAGGTCATACAAAAATAAAAATACGAGGGACTTCGGGCAGAGATTTGGAGGGGAGACGATCGATAGATGCGCGGAAAGATCCTGCGAGGATAAAATATTGCGGAAAATGATTTTTGGTGTTAAATAAACAGTGCTGATATGGGGATTCGAACCCCAGTCGCCGGCGTGAGAGGCCGGCATGATTGGCCACTACACTATATCAGCAGACAAAAGTGCGTAATAAGATAGACATCATGAATATTTATAGCTGACGAAGTGTGAGGCGCCATCCTGAGAGATTCTGAAATAATACGTCTGCATATCTTCATCATATCCGAGTACCAATAAATATAGACACTATGGGACTCGAAGAAGAAATTCGTGCAATTGAGGACGAAATAAAAAATACCAAATACAACAAAGCAACCTCGCAGCACATTGGGCGTCTGAAAGCGAAACTCGCAAAAATTAAAGACGACATGATCATGCGGGCAATTAAGTCCGTAGGCGGGGGAGAAGGGTTCGCGGTTAAAAAATCAGGGGACGGGACCATCGTTCTGGTCGGGTTTCCATCCGTTGGTAAATCGACCCTCCTGAATAAGCTTACCGGAGCGCAGAGTGAAACCGCGGCCTATGCTTTCACCACACTTACCGTAGTTCCCGGATTGATGGAATACAAAGGCGCAAAAATCCAGATTCTTGATATTCCCGGACTGATCGCCGGCGCCGCGATGGGAAAAGGCAGGGGAAAGGAAGTCATCGCAGTCGTTCGAACGGCCGATCTGATCGTGATCCTGGGGGATGTGTTCAACGCAGTCCATGTGGATGTTCTGATGCAGGAACTTTACGATTCAGGTATCAGGATCAACAGACCCAAACCGGATATCACGATCAAAAAGACCGGCGGAGGGGGTATCCGGCTGAACAGGGTGGGCGCCGTAAAACTTGGGCTTGAAGAGGTCCGCGCCATTCTTGCCGAGAATAAGATCATGAACGCTGACGTTCTTATTCGCGGCAGCAACGTCACCCAGGACGATCTCGTGGATGCGATGCAGGGAAACAGGCTCTACATTCCTGCATTCATTGCCATCAACAAAGTTGATCTGATCAGTGAGGAACAGCGCAAAGAAGTCGAAGAGCATATGCGGGAGAAATATGGTGTCGACCCCATCATGATCTCCGCACATAAAGGGTATCATATCCCGGAGTTGCAGGATGCGATCTATGAACACCTTGGGTTCGTCAGGATCTACATGAAGCCCTACGGCGAAGATGCGGACATGGAAGAGCCGATGATCATGCGTAAAGGAAGTACCATCGAAGATATCTGCCACCGGCTCCACCGTGATTTCGTCGACCAGTTCAGGTATGCAAAAATATGGGGGACCTCAGTCAAGCATGACGCAGCCAAAGTCGGTCTGAAGCATGTTGTCGAGGATAATGATGTCGTAACGATCGTTACGAAGTTGTGATCAGCGCACTCAGTTCCTTCAGTTCATGTGCCGCTGCCCGTAATCCTTCCAGCATCACCGGAATGTTGACTGCTGTAAGCGAAAAAACGGAGGCGGCAAAAGCTGCGTTCTCTACAAAACCGGGTCTCATCTTTCTCACAGCAAGGATCCGCCGGACGATTAGAAGCAGAAGGCCCGAGATGAATGCAGAGGTCAGCAGGGAGAACAGCAGCCTGACCAGGCGCTTGATCGGTCCTTCCATCATCTTTTGGATCTTCTCCCCGGTGTCTTCCCCGTCACCTGAGAGATAAACTGCTCCGGTGACAAGATACGGCGATGCGGCATCCGCAAGCATATCATACGCTCCGTTATCCGAAAATATCACTTCAGACACTGTTTTTTGTCCATTCAGGAGATCTATCAGGGTTTTCAGAAGAGAGATGTCATTTTCCGGATCCTTTGGCATTTCATCCGGCGCAGTATAGATCAGCTTAAGGGCTTCCACGATCTCCTCGGCCGAAAGCGGATCAGCAGACTTGTCCGCGAACTCATCACCAAGAGATGCAGGAATCCCGGTAATACTTAGTATTGTCGCAAAATTCTCCGGAAGAAGGTCCGCTCTTTCTGCAAGCCGCCGCAGAACAGTCGCCAGATGTCCGTCAAGCGCCGCCACATCCGTTTCCGGTATGTCGGACAGTATGCCCGATCCTGTGCTGCAAAGCTTTGATACGGCCGTCTCAAGAGAGGAAAGTGCAGCAGGGGTATTTCCTTGATCACAATATCTTTCTGCCTCATCCAGCAGAGATTCGATTGATGCAAAGTGATTCCGGGACGTATCCTCTAAAGACATGGATACAGTAATGTACGCGGATTAACGTGATAAAGAATTCCCAGCGGGAACAAAACAGATTTATTCGAACAACATCCTTTCACTTCACATATTCTATGAAGTTGAGCACAACCCTTGCAGCTTTTTCACGTTTTTTGGCAGTTCACCTCCGTAAACTGTCTTACAAAAATAAATAGTTTTATAATGATATAAAGATGTTGGTCAAAATCTCCAAAAAAAGCGTTATACGGGCCTGGAGGGATTCGAACCCCCGACATTCGGGTTAGAAGCCCGACGCTATATCCTGGCTAAGCCACAAGCCCACGTTTGTAACGCCTTAACCTATTCGTTTTTCATCAAGATAAACTCTTCCTTAGATGCCGGGGTGAGAAACCCCTCCTTTCATTCTCAAAATTCAGCCATGAGAGAAAAGATGAAGAGAATTCGGATTATCCGTACATTACATCTTCATCATATGAAGTTGGCGGCACATCACTTTTTTTCACGTCCTCAGCCAGCTTCTGAAGCATGGGTTCGATTGAGTCGGCTTGTGCAATAAGCGGCGCGGTGTCTAGTCCAAGTCCGTAAATCCCGCTGATCACGGAAAGACCTGCCGCCGAGGCGCGGGGATCGACATCAAAGTTCGTTTCAACAAGAAAACCTGTGGCCGGTATCTTTCGCATACAGGCTTCCGTCAAAAACCCGCCGGTGATCCCGGTGATATTGAGAGCAGGAAGGATCAGACAGTGTGATTTGATTTTTTCAACACCTTCCGTCGTTGTTGCAACACCAAACACGCGTTCACCGTCGCCTCCCGTGACCACGCCGCCGACGAGAATGATCTCGGTAACAACTGTACGGGCGCAAAGCCACTCAAGCAGTTTGGCGGGTATCACACAGGACCCTTCATCCGATATCGGCACGTCAGAGAGGACAACAAGCATATTCCCTTTTTCATAGAGACGAAAAGGAGCCTGGGCAAGTCCCGATGTCGCAAGGGAACCGGCTGGAAGGAGAGGGCTGACAATATTGCCTATATGGGTGAAGGCTAAGGATTCCACAAGATATTGAACTGCTATGCTCCCGACAAGACCGGATCCGGGAAATCCTGCGACGAGGACGGTCTCTTTGGACGAGGGGATCTCCGCCGATACACGGACGAGCGGGGCATCACCTGCCTGAAAGGCGTTAACCGCACATCTTGTGCCGCCGTCACTGGCTTGTGAACTTTTTTCCATACAATTTAGTCTCTTTTTAGAGGGATAATACTTCGGATAGAGCCGAAGATCAGATATCGGTTGTCCGCAGATGATCCAAAACAAAACCGTACTGGAAAGCAACTAATTTTAGAATGGCCGACCATACTATATGGTATGCAGGAGTATGAAGTCAAGCGAGGAAACACAAGCACCCTCGAAGAAAGGATCAAAGCCGGATTCTCGGATATTTTCGGCGTCAAACCGATAGTAAAAGACGGGCATTATACGATCTCCTACGGAAGCATGTCACGTCTTGAGGTCTGGGCGGGCGAGAAGAACAAGACATTAATGGTCGATACAGAAACGGATGCTGCAGTTCTTTCAATGCCGGATGAACAGGCAGATCCTATCATTCTGGATACAAATAAGAAATTCAGGCTGTATCTTGATTTCGTCACCTGTTTCACCACAAAGGAACGGGTCAAACGGGCAAAGAAAGCGGCTGAGAAGGAAGAGTAAGAACCTATAATCCATCTCTTTTCAGGAGCCCGGCTCCTTACCCATATTTTTTAAAAAAAGAAATATTTGAGTGACTACTCACTCAATAACAAGTGCCGGTTTGAACGGCAACGCCGATTTTGCTTTCGGGTGGGCGCTTCCCTCTGCTGAAACGATCTCAACTGCGAGTCTGCATTCCTTTTCGATGAATGCGGAAGCTGCCTGGAAGATAGCGGTCTCATCAACACCGTCTGCAATAGCAGAAACCAGTTCCGGGGACAGGGAGTGGATCAGCTTTACTGTCTGGAGAGAAGCTTCAGTTGCCTCTTTTCCTTTTGCGCGGAGTGACTCGTCAGCCATGACGGTTTTTATCACATTTCTCTTGTCTTCGGCACCGGCGACGATGGAGAAGAGATGACGCTTCCACTGCGGAGCGATGAAGAGGGTAACTTTGACCGCCTCGATCTGCACAAGTTTTAAGATCGACTGGATGTCTTCCAGCGTTCTTTGAATAAGTGACTCGGAGATCTCCACGGATTTGTTGATCTTTGACTCATCAGCGACCGGCCATTCTGCAAATGAGACAAGACCTGGATGACCGGTCTCTCTCCAGAGTTTCTCGGCAGTGTACGGGATGACCGGGGCCATCAGACGGATCCATGCGGACATGATCTCCTTCTGGACTGCGCCGCCCGATGAACCTTCCGGCAGCCGTCTGCGGTACCATGCCAGATCCGAAACAACGCCGTTATAGGCTTCCTGGAGGGCCTGTCTGGTCTGGAAGGCGCACAGACATTTGGTAGCCGCTGCGATCCTCTGCTGCATACGGGATACGAGCCATGCATCGATCGGCGTGGTCCCGGATGCATCGGAGGAATCCAGAATGATCTGCCACATCCGTTCGATCTGTTTCTTGACAGAGAGAACAAGTTCATTTCTCCAGTCAAAGTCCTGCCAGGGTTCGGCAGAGCCGACAAGGAACATACGAACAGTATCTGCTCCGAACTCGTTTGCCGCATCCTCCAAGAGGAAGACGTTTCCTTTTGAGGAGGACATCTTCATCCCGTTTAAAAGGCCCATCCCGAAAACGACCATGCCTTTTGGCTGGAGGTTGTCAGGGAAGATCGCCTTGTGATGGAAGAGCTGGAAGGTCAGGTGATTGGAGATCAGATCCTTTGCACTGAACCGGTAATCATACGGATACCAGTACAGGAACTCGGAACGGAGTTCATGCAGCGTAGACTGATCGACCGGCATGGTTGTCGGATCGCCTATTCCAAGGAAGATGAAATCAAAGACGGCCGGCGTCAGTTTTTCGGACGGTATTGTCGAAATCTTATGGGCGATGGTGTAATACGCCATATAGACGGTCGAGTCCGAGAGGGGTTCAAACAGCCACTTCGGATCCCACGGAACATGCGTCCCGAGACCGACACGGCGGGAACACGGCCACTCTTTGAGCCAGTCGATCGTCCGCTCGAACTCGGCGCGAACTTCGGCCGGAACAAGTTCAACCTTCGGCAGCTGTTCGTGGACCTGAGCTTTCCAGGCCTGATCGCCGTAGTTCAGGAACCACTGATCGTCCAGGATCTTGACATACACGCGCCCGCCGCAGCGGCAGATCACGCGTTTCTGACTCATCTCATGGAAAATGATCGAACCGCGCTCTTCAGTAAACTCGCGGGTCACATCTTCACGCGCCTGACGAACGGATTTTCCTGCATGGATACCGCAGTTATCGTTGAGTTTTCCTTTCGAGAACTCGGCGGTGTAAAGCTCCTGCGTGAGATCGTCCATCCGCGGATCATCCTGGTTGGGGATCTTGTTCTTTTCGACGATGTCCTGTGCCGGGACCGTTCCAAAGTTTGGAACGGTGACCAGAGGGATCGCTTTGATATCCGTATACTTTCCTTTTTCCTGAAGATCACGAAGAGCGATATAATCGAACGGCGCGTGGGCCGGAACGCTCATTACAAGACCGGATCCCATGTCCGGGTCTACGAAGGAAGCGGGAAGGATCGGAACATCGGCACCGGTATAGGGATTCTTTGCGGTCTTGTCGATGAGTTCGGTTCCCTGAAGCGTCGAGAGTTCGACAACGATGTGTTTCTGCATCCGGAGTTTTTCCGCTGCTTCCGTGCTGATGATCCATTTCTGACCGTCGACTTCAGCTTTTACATACGTGGTTTCCGGATTTGCCCAGAGATTTGTTACGCCGAAGATGGTCTCCGGACGAAGGGTGGCGCACGGGATCTGGAACTCGCCGAACTGATACATCACAAACACAAAGTGCATGATCTCAGCGGATTCGCCCTCAAGAAGATCATGATCACCGACAGGCTGATCACATGCAGGACAGTATCTGACCGGATACTCTCCCTTCTGCACTTTTCCCTGCCCGTAGATGTGAGTGTACTGCCATTCGATGAATTTGCTGTATTGGGGGATGATGGTCGTGAACCGGCGTCTCCAGTCGATGGAAAGGCCGAGCTGTTTCATCACCCGTTCATATTCATCAGCGAAGTAATTCACGATCGTGATCGGGTCGGTGAAGTTCGCAAGAGTTTCCTTTGGGACCCGGTAGAGTTCGCCGTAGAGCTTGAGCGTTTTTTGATCTTTATTCGCGATGCGTTTTGCGATGCCGAGAACCGGAGCCCCGGTAACATGGAACGCCATCGGGAAAAGCACCTGTTTTCCCTGCATTCTCCAGAAGCGGGCAACCACGTCGGGGATGATGTATGTCCTCCCGTGACCCACATGCATTGCGCCGCTCGGATAGGGGAATGCCACGTTTACGTACAGCTTGTCTTTCGTTTCATCAGGATTTGATTCGAATGCCGGTATCCACTCGTTGCGGATCTCCGGTTCAATTTCGGTCATTGCCAGGGTATTTGCCATTGTTGTTTTCACCTATTGTGTTAATCGACGGGACGGATCTTCAGTTCCTCATCGGCACCGTAGCGCCGTATCATTTCCATAGCGATACTTGAGTTTCGTGCGAGATGGATTTCACCGTAATCATCAACAGTTGCGGTAAACAGGTACTCTTTTCCTGAGAAAAGGTCTACGATTTTACCTGCATAATCCGGACATATGATGGACAGCTGTTTTTTCTCGCTCTTGATCTTAAATCCGGCTGATCCGCTAACGGGCGCCGGGACATCATTGATGAGGACCTCCCGTCCCGGAAGGTCGCTTAGTGGGCGGACATCGATTCCAACGCCGACTTTGCTGACGACCGCCGCGATGTTTTTCCCTGCTTTTCCAATGGCGGCAGGTACATCCGCATCCTCGATATAGACGGCGGCTTTGGTGTCGGTGATCATGCGGACAACGATATCTCCTTCGGTGAACCGGCGGATCTCATTCTGGATCTCTTTTTCCAAAACGACCCATGCAGGATTGTCATCGGTGACTTCGTAGGTTGGCATGCTGTGGACCGGAGGAGCGGAGCGCTCTTCCTGAGCCGTCGGTTCAGATGTGACCGGCGCCGGAGCTGGAGCTTTTGGTGCCGGAGCCGGCGCAGAGACCGGGGCTGGAGCTGATTTTGGAACAACGACCGGCGTTGCTTTGGGAAGTCCTGCGGCCGGCGTGACCATGACCTCGCCTTCATATCTGAAGGCTTCGGCGGCAGTTTCCTGAGTAATGATGTTGGTCAGTCTGACAATGGGCCGGATCTGCGGATCACCGATCTGCTCAAGCGCTTTTGGCACGCCGAATCCTGATGACACGTTATATATTTCTGAGATGTCGCCGGTTTTCACAAAAACCATCGTGGCGACGATCTGCGGGATCAGATTAAGGTCGACGAGGCTTGCAAGGCGGATCATTGCATCAAGAGCCGACTTCGCGTGGAGTCCGCCGATCACTTTGATGCCGGACAGACGGAGGTCTGCAAAGACCGAAAGCTCCTCACTTCTCCGCATTTCATCAAAGATGACGTAATCGGGACGCAGCAGGGTCAGCACTTCGCCGGTCGCTGCGATACTGCCGTCAAGAGCTGTATACTGAGTGATATTGTCCGGGACCATCAGATCACGCGGGGACTCGATCGTCTTGACGATGAAGTTCTGACTTCCAAGATAGATCGCTATGTTCTGCTCAAGCGTGGATTTCCCTGAACCCGGGGTGCCGACGATGAGCATCCCTCCTGCCCCCTCCTTTAACCGGTCTTTTAAGGCAGCTGCAAAGTTGTATGATTCGAAGGAGACCTCACGCGTCGGCCTGACGACTGTAACCTCGATCCCGTCTGAGAACGGCGGACGCGTGGTGGTGATCCGCATAGAACCGATCTGGGAAACCGTAACTCCCGGCATCTCAACTTCGACAAATCCGTCAGGGTGACGTTTTGCGCGTTCAAGGCATTCCTGAGCGATAGCACGAAGCTCATACTCAGTAGCGGGCGCCTCCCTGATCTGCACAAGCCGGGATTCTTTGATCGTTCCTTTCCGGGCGCAGGGAGCCACACGCTCCTTGAGATAGACGGCAAAGGTGTTTTCATCAAAGAATTCATCGATCTGGAGCGGAGCAAAATTGTCGGTCGTTTCAGACTTCAGATAAATGACGTCAAGTCCTTTTGCGCGGGCAACTTCTGCCTGCACATAGTCGCTTGTAAGGAACGTGGCTCCATGTTCGATGGCAACTGCCCGGATCATTGAGTCGATCTCACCCCCTCCTGCCAATTTCACCTGCTCGAGTCGGGGTCGTTCACCGACATATTGTAGGGTGATCCTGCCCTGTTTGGCAAGAACGCAAAGTTTCTGCAGCTCGGCGAGGCCGGAAAAACCTATTTCTCTGCCCTGATTCGCCTGTGCCTCGAGTTCGGCAAAGACTGCTTCAGGTATTATTATCGTTGCGTCACGGTATTCCCCTTTCTCGATCAGGGCGGTAACGCGGCCGTCGATAACGACGCTGGTATCAGGTACGAGTATCATAAAATATTCAACCAATATTTATGGGGTTTCAATAGGATATTAGTATAGTGTTCCAAAAGGCGCAGTAAATGATTCACCGGGAGTAGATATCTGCCGGGTCCTTAAATCTAGGAAGGATGACCTCGCCGTCGATCGTCCGGAAAAAACAGCTGACATATCCTTCATGACAGGCACACCCGGTCTGCTCGACCTGATATAACAGACAATCCTCATCACAGTCAACACAAACCCGGACGATCTTCTGGAGGTGGCCTGACTCCTCGCCTTTTTTCCAGATCTTACCGCGTGAACGGCTGAAGTAGTGGGCATACCCTGTTGAAAGCGTCAGGGATACCGCTTCCTGATTGGCAAATGCAAACATCAGGACCTGAAGTGTTTTTGCATCCTGGACAATTACTGGAATGAGCCCGTCCGTAAAGGTGAGTGAAGGAACAAGATCCGGCATAATTATTCAGTATTGGTTTTTTTATGAGATAAGAGGATCTCTTCTCTATGGTTGTCCACGCCCTTTATCCGAAGGACCCAGGATGCGGTCGAGATAGCCGACGGACCGAAAAGATCTGTGAGTTCTTCAGGCTCAAAGTAATGCGTGATGATCCCGTCACCCCGCAAAAATGAAGACGATTCCACTTCAGTTCCTTTTCCATAGCGAAAATCGTTTCTGGAAAAATCTTTGAAATATAAAACACCCTCAGGCTTCAGGACCCGAAGCATCTCCCTGGCCGCGGTATTGCGATCCAGAGATGAAAGATGCCCCAGAACATGCCAGCAGAATATGATGTCGAATACCGAATCTTTGAACGGAAGAGAGCGAATGTCTCCGACAATCGCCGAGGGTCCGGCAAGTCTCACTGCTGCCGGGGAAATGTCGATCCCGATCGCGCCTTGCCTAAGTGAACGAAGTGTCTTTCCATTCCCGCACCCAGTCTCAAGAATGAGAGCGTCGGCAGGCATCTCCGGGAGAAGATAGGAAGCTCCTCCCCACCTCGCACCCCGCGTCTGATAATCAGTCTGCCAGCTCATTACAGCCGGACCAAAACGCCCCGTGATGCAAGATACTCCTTTACGGACTGGATCGTCAGCTCGCCGTAATGAAACACACTCGCCGCAAGGCAGGCATCGGCTTTTCCTTTGACAAACCCGTCATAAAAATGCTCCAGAGTTCCTACCCCGCCGGATGCGATCACCGGGACATCGACATTTTCCGAGACGGCTGAAGTGATCTCCAGATCGAAACCGGTCTTCACGCCGTCAGTTTCCATGGAAGTGAGCAGTATCTCTCCCGCTCCTCTTTTCACCGCGTCCTGCGCCCAGGAAACGGCATCGATCCCGGTCCTCTTACTCCCGCCGTAGATAACGACTTCATACCAGCATTCCCTCCCGTCTGCAAGACGGATAGGGGTCACCCCCTCACGCATCTCATAATTTCTCCTGACATCTTCGGCAAGTACAATACACTGATTTCCAAATAACCGGGAACCTTCCGTGATTACTTCCGGCGTTTTTACTGCAGAGGTGTTCAGACTCACCTTGTCGGCACCGGCACGCAGGATCTCCTGGATATCTTTGACCGTGCGTATGCCTCCGCCGACCGTTAACGGGAGAAAAAGCTGGTCGGCTGCGCGCCCTATCACATCGACCATGGTGTCACGATTATCCCTGGAGGCAGCTATATCCAGAAATACGACTTCATCGGCTCCCTGCTCATTATATCGTGCGGCAAGCTCGACAGGATCGCCTGCATCGCGGAGTCCTTCAAAATTTACGCCCTTTACCACCCGTCCAGCTTTCAGATCAAGACAGGGGATGATTCGCCGGGTAAGTCCCATAGAATACTGTTGGCGTTTTTTGGAGAAAAGTCTGTTTGAAAAAAAGAGAATGGATCACTTTTCCAGAAACGCGATCAGATCATTCATTCTTTCCATCGTTTCACGGTATCCGTCATCATAGAGGGCGGCAAGTTTCGCTTTGTTTGTCTCGATCCTGCCGATCTTCACCGGTTTTTTCGGACGGAGCACAAACGCCCGGTCTGCAGACTCCTCCTTTGCAAGAAGATCCAGGGTCTGATTATACCGGAGATGGCGGGTGGCAAGCTGCTGAACGAATTTCGGATATTTTCTGTAAACAAGATTCAGAATCGGTATGATCTTCATCGGCTCCTTCCTATAGGAAGCGTCCTGAGTCAGAACGATGACGTTTTTGAAATTTCCGTCTGCAATGGAACGCTGAAGAGGGATAGAATCAGATACGCCGCCGTCAAGGTATCCTTTCCCATCGATCCTGACGATTTCTGCAAGGAGCGGGAGTGAACTTGAGGCCTGAAGCATGTCCACCTCTTCACGCATATTTTTCAGATGGAAATATTCAGCTTTCCCTGTTTCACAGTTCGTGGCAACGACAGATAATTTACCAGTATATCGGGTAAAAGCCTCATAATCATACGGATCGAGCTCTTCGGGAATGATATGATAAAGCATATCGGGGCCGAACAAATTCCCGGTCTTCAGAAGATTTTGGATACTGCAGTATCGTTTATCTCCGATATACTCAGTCGTTACCCGGTATGCCCGCCCGCGCTGTCTGGCGATGAAGGATGCAGCATTGCATGCCCCGGCGGATACGCCGTAACAACTGGAAAACGCCAGATCATTGTCCAGAAATGCATCGATGACTCCGGCTGTATATACTCCGCGCATACCCCCGCCTTCAAAGATCAGTCCGGCAGAATACATCCGCATAAACGGTTACTTCTCCAGAAATGCGATCAGATCATCCATTTTATCTATCGTATCATGATATCCGTCGTGATAGAGTTGGGCAATTTTTTCCTTGTTGAACTTAATTCGGGAAACACCGACAGGGTTTTTTGGACGGATGACAAATGCTCTTCCGGCAGCTTCTTCTTCGGCAACAAGTTCCAGAGCCTCGTTATATCTGATATGGCGGGTAGCAACCATCTCAACCATCTTCGGATACTTCGGGTAGAAGATGTTCAAAATGGGCACCGACTTGTCATATTTCTTCTGATAATCCGCATCCTGCGTCAAAACAAGAACATTCTTTGTATTTCCATCGGCAATTGAACGTTTGATAGGGATAGAATCGGATATTCCTCCATCAAAATAATAGTTCTCACCGATTTTCACTTTTTTGGCAAGGATCGGGAGAGCACTTGATGCATGGATCATCTCTACATCCTCTTCCATGATTTTCGGATGGAAATATTCAGCCTCGCCCGTCTCACAGTTTGTCGCAACAGAGTAAAACTTGCCGGGATATTTATTATATTCATCATAATCAAAGGGGTCAAGTTGTTCCGGGATTATATGGAAGACCATTTCAGGACCTAAAAGATCCCCTTTGGTTAATAAATTCCAGTAGCTGAAGTACCGTTTGTCCCCCATATGCTCGGTCATCGTCCTGTATGCCCTGCCATGCTGTTTGGAGAGATAACTGGCAGCATGACATGCCCCGGAAGAGACCCCGTAGCAGGAGGAAAATTCCAGTTTGTTTTCGATCAATGCATCGATGACCCCGGCCGTATATGCTCCGCGCATCCCGCCCCCTTCAAAAATCAGTCCTGCAGAATACATCTGGTTAGTAATGTGCTCTCTTATGAATAGTATATTTTCCGAAGGCACCTAATCCTGCAAGCAACGAATAATACTCCGGAAAGCTAATAGTTATGGCATGACACATTCAGGCGAACTGAAAATACAGTGGGCTTCACAGTATATGCCGGTATTATCGGCGA
>WARP01001058.1_pt1 | contig 29968 bp, 23 predicted proteins | sample 4769151 | NCBI WGS metagenome assembly WARP01 (sample SAMN08893023, study PRJNA449175) | gut metagenome | isolation source: rumen sample fed with dry roughage | host: cow | place: India: Nagpur | collected 2016
GGTTTTAGTAATTTTCATGGTTCAATTATTTTTAAGCAGATGCAATTAATGACCGCTCTTGGCTGATGCAGACACAAATGAGCTGATCTATATTCACGACAGACTCGCCTGATTGACCAAACCCATCCTGGATTAAGTTATTGCCAATAAACCCGGTAGCCCCGGTTACGAAAATTGTCATAGTAAACTTTAAATTTGCCCAGAATCACACAAAACAATTACCAATTATTATGCTTGTTCAAGATTGTCATCTCTTCAAGTGTTATTTACGGGTATATTACTAGTGTTTTTATTGTTAGCATGAATTATATTTTTTCAATAATTGAGAAAATATATGTATGCCATTGTAATCTTCCTCTATGTACTAAAAATCAAAAAATTCTAGTAAACTCTTAACGATATGCGCTTAACATCCCGGTCACGCTTTCATAAGCTGTACGAAAAAATTTTACTTTCCCGCTTTGTTTCAATGGTACTGGGCTTTATATTATGCGTCTCATTACCTTTTTATGCGCACTACGGCTTCAAGACTTACTACCATATTGATCAAGGTCAGTTCAATGCCTTAATCATTAGTTCAATTGCCTTCATACTCACACACATCTGGTGCAACTACCTGACCAACTCTTATCCGGGCGGAAGATCGGCAGTCCTGCTGGCTCCACAAATCATTACTGTTTACGGATTTTGCATTCTAACAACTTTCCTGTTTCAGTTTCCCATTTCACGACTCATTTTGGTAACCAGTGGTTTAGCCACCCTATTCTGGTTGCACATTGAATACATACTGACCTTTAGAATGCGTAAGCCCAAATTGGCTGTCGCCAATCAGGCCAAAACGCAGGAATTGATCTCATTAAGTAAAAAAGGTCATGACATTCGAGTACTGGAAACACCCAACCTGAATAATGTCCGCTATGATGCCGTGGTTGCGGATTTTAAAAGTATTACACCAGAATGGGAACGTTTTCTGACAAAATGCGCCCTTAACCGTATTCCAGTCCTTAACTCAGAGCAGGTTTTTGAGTCCCTGACAGGACGAGTCAGAATCAGGCATATGACTGAAAACAACATTGGCTCATTGCTGCCTTCCCCTTTTTTTGAATTCATCAAGACCTGTCTTGACTGGATATTCGTACTTCTGACGCTACCAATCACCCTTCCGCTGGTACTTATTACCGCCTTGCTGGTAAAACGGGAGTCTCCCGGACCTGCATTTTTCTGTCAAAACCGGATTGGTAGAGGTAACAAGCCATTCCGGATGTATAAAATCAGAAGCATGCGTCATGATGAGCTTACCGATAATAATGAAGTATTTGCCGAAGAAAATGACCCCAGAGTGACACGTATTGGCAAAATCATCAGAAAATTGCGTATTGATGAATTACCACAACTTCTGAATATTCTGAAGGGTGAAATGAGCCTGATTGGTCCCAGACCTGAACAACCCAGTTTTGTGGAAGAGTATGACAAACAAATACCCTTTTACAGTTACCGTCATGTCGTAAAACCCGGTATCACTGGCTGGGCACAGGTACGATATGGATATACCTCAGAGGTTGATGAAGCCCAAGTAAAGATTGAACATGATTTCTTTTATATTAAACACTGCTCAATTTCGCTGGATTTTTATATTTCACTCTTGACGATAAAAACGATGCTTACCGGATTCGGTGCCAGATAAACTGACACCATGGCTGCCAGGACGGGTTATTACCGGCATGTGGAACTTGCAACAGTACTGACATGGAAAAAACCCGCCTTCATAAAAAACGCTAAACATGACTCAGCAAACTCAATAAATATTGCCCATAACCTGTTTTTGCCAACGGTTTGATTTTCTCCATTAACTCTTCCCTGGACAGCCATCCATTCCGGTAACCGATTTCTTCCAGACAGGCTATTTTTAAACCCTGTCGGTTCTCGATGGTTTGTACAAAATGTCCTGCCTCCATCAGACTGCCATGCGTTCCTGTATCAAGCCATGCAAAACCGCGCCCCAGCAATTCAACGTTTAACGTGCCCTGCTCCAGATACATTTGATTAATGGTAGTAATTTCCAACTCACCACGAGCAGAAGGCTTTACATTTTTTGCGATGTCAACAACCTGATTATCATAAAAGTACAAACCCGTCACTGCCCAATTCGATTTGGGTTGAAGCGGTTTTTCTTCGATAGAGATGGCTTTAAAGTTCTCATCAAATTCAACCACTCCAAAGCGTTCCGGATCCTGAACATGATAGCCAAATACCGTAGCACCTTCTTTACGCCCTACGGCTTGCTCCAGCTTATTACCAAAACCCTCACCAAAGAAAATATTGTCCCCCAGTACCAGACAGACACTCTCGTTCCCGATAAATTCTTCACCAATAATAAATGCCTGCGCCAAACCATCGGGACTGGGTTGAATGGCATAACTGAGATTAATCCCATAATCGGATCCGTCACCCAACAAACGCTTATACCCATGCATATCCTCGGGCGTACTTATAATTAAAATGTCTCTGATACCAGCCAGCATGAGCACTGACAAAGGGTAATACACCATAGGCTTATCATAAACAGGTAACAACTGCTTTGATACACCTTTCGTTATAGGATATAGCCTTGTTCCTGAACCACCCGCTAAAACAATTCCTTTTGTCATATTATTTTCCCAAGCCTAAACGTTGTTGCTGATAGGTTCCCGCTTTGACGCGTTGCCACCAGTCCTCATTATCCAGATACCATTGAACCGTTTTCCGTAAACCGGTTTCAAACGTCTCTTTGGGTTGCCAACCCAATTCCCGTTGAATTTTACTTGCGTCGATGGCATAACGTGCATCGTGACCGGGGCGGTCCTGCACATAAGTAATTAAATCCGTGTAGGCAGCGATATGTTGCGTATGCGGATTATTGACTACTGGCCTCAACTGTTCCAGTAAGGAACAAACCGCTTTCACGACCTCAATGTTTTTTCTTTCGTTATGACCGCCAATATTGTAAGTTTTACCAGTCTGCGCCTGGGTCATGACGGAATAAAGCGCCTCTGCATGATCCTCAACATATAACCAATCCCGTATTTGCTCACCTTTTCCGTAAACGGGCAATGACTTGCCACTCAGGGCATTTAGAATAATCAGGGGAATCAGTTTTTCAGGAAAATGATAAGGACCATAATTATTTGAGCAATTGGTAATGACAACAGGCAAACCAAAAGTCCGCCCCCACGCCCTTACCAGATGATCACTGGATGCCTTTGAGGCGGAATAAGGGCTGCTGGGTGAATAGGGGGTATCTTCAACAAAAAGGTCGGTCGTACCATGCAAATCACCATACACCTCATCGGTGGAAACATGATGGAAGCGGAAGTTGCTCTTGACTTCATCCGTCACACTGGACAGGTATGAGCGTGTTGCCTCAAGTAATGTATAAGTGCCCACTATATTAGTCTGGATGAAAACACCCGGTCCGTCAATGGAACGGTCAACATGACTTTCAGCGGCCAAATGCATAATATGCGTTGGCTGATATTGTTTAAAAATGGCATTAATCTTTTCGGCATCACAAATATCAACCTGCTCAAAATGGTAGCGCGGATTGTTTTGTACCGCAGCAACCGAATCCAGATTACCAGCATAAGTCAGTTTATCAATATTAATGACGGTGTCGTTTGTGTTATTGATAATATGCCGTACAACCGCCGACCCAATGAATCCGGCACCACCAGTAACTAAGATTTTTCGATTTATCATAATACTCATAACTTACAGAACAGTGATTTGGATCAAGATGCGATGCTATCCCTGAATAAGCAACTTTGCTTTTTTATAAAATTCAAATCAGTTTTAAGGATAATCATTTAAAAAATTTCAACATGTGTCTTCTTGTATCTTATACCAAATGCAAGTAAGATGGGTATTGAATTATTCTGAATAAAAAAACACAAACCAAAAAACGTTTTGGTCTCTTCAGCTGCAAACTGATGAGCGCCATACTGTTTCATGTAATTGCTATGCTCAACCTGACAAAGAAATCTTTTATTTCACTAATTTTTTAAAAGGAATGGTCGTCTTCTCGTGGTCAATGCAAGCAGATTTCCTCTGTCTCAAAAAAAATCTCGGTTTTTATGGGATTTTTTAATTTCCTTAATATTTGTATCTATTCTTTGTTTTTTCTTTGAGCCATATTGGAATACAAACGATGATGTCGCCATGTCAATGGTGGCACACGGCTATGGGTTTGCCGCAGTCAGTTCACCAACTATAGTTTTTTCCAATGTTCTCTGGGGCCATCTGGTTCGCTCCATCCCTCAGATAAATGGGGTCTTAGGATATTCTATCGTCACTCTTGGCACACTGGTCGGAATAAGTACAGCTATATTATTCGTATTACGCCAACTTGGAATTGGCTTACTGCTATCTCTATTCATCCTATTATTTATACTTGTACGCCCTGTACTTTTACCTCAATTTACCATTAATGCCGGCCTGCTTGCCGTAGCAGCCATTGCATGTTGGTCCCTTTATGAGCAGCAGGAAAAAAAATATGCCTTGTTAGCAGGATGTATGCTTGCTTTCTGCAGCTATCTTGTCCGTAACCATGAGTTCTTACTGATCATCCTCATTGCCTCACCATTCCTGCCTTGGTCAAAATTACTTAAAGACCGGGCAGCACAAGCGGCTGCAATCGTTCTTATAATCGCCATCAGTATTGCCACCTTTATTGACTATCAAGCCTACCAAGGCAGTGAATGGCAGGCATTCACTGCCTTAGACCCTGCCCGTGCACCATTCACCGACTTTCGGGCCGACATTCAACTCAATCAGCATCCGGAAATCCTGTCGCGACATGGTTACAGCACGAATGATATTAATTTAATTACAGAATGGTTCTTTGTTGATCCTGCTATTGCAAACCCGACGGCATTAAATGCAATGCTAACTGAACTGGGTCCTCTCGCTGCCCAACCCAACTCGCTCATCAATGGTTGGGAGGGCATTCAGGCGCTTGCGCACCCTGTTCTGCTACCTAGTGTTGTGGCTGCCATATTGTTGCTTTTCATATTGCCAAATCGAAAGCTCTTCATAACTTGGGTACTGTGCCTTATGGCCTTATTTACCTTAGGTCTGCTTGGTCGGCCGGGTGTACTGCGCGTTTATATTCCTGTGTTGGCTTTAATGTTAATTGCCCCATTCCTTGAACACTCTGCCCAGCACATACACAAGCGTTTATCCTGGCACCTGGCACAAGCAGTGATCATTGTCGCTGCAATCGTCAACACCCTACAGATTTTCTCTGATTCCAGGGCAACACTACAGTACTCAGAAGCAATCCGCAAGAATCTGTCTGGTTTCCCGGATCATACCGTCGTGACATGGGGCTTGGTATTTCCTTATGAAAATGTTTATCCGGTTCTAAAACAATCAGAGTCTGCCATGAAATACCAGCATTACAGCCTGGGAACAGATATCCTTGCGCCATTTTCACGGGCATTTCTTGAGGAAAAGAACGGTACGGGTATGATTGCGCGACTGATTTCCAAGGATGGTGTTCCTATTATTGCTGACGCCCCCCTGTTTAACCTGCTCGCGATTTACTGCAAAGAACATTTTGACGGGGATTTGGAAGAACTTGCCAGCCAGCAATATGGCCACATTAATCTTAGTTGGCGCCGATGCAATACCCAAAAAACTCAATCAGAGTAAAGCCGGCTCAATGCAATGTCATGAACAATAATTAACGCAGATCACAAAAGGAAGAATGATGAGTCAGAAAGTTCCATTCAATTGGCCCCATATGACGGGTAAAGAACTTCATTACATCGCGGAGGCACACCTGAATGGCAGTCTTGCCGGTGATGGCCCCTTCACAAAACGCTGTCACGCCTGGTTAGAGCAAAAAAGCGGTACCGCCAAGGCATTGCTCACACACTCCTGCACGGCTGCTTTAGAAATGTCTGCCCTATTGCTGGATATTAAACCTGGTGATGAAATCATCATGCCGTCATATACTTTTGTGTCAACAGCCAATGCCTTCGTGCTTCGCGGTGGTGTTCCGGTCTTCGTTGATATTCGAAGTGACACCTTGAACATTGATGAAACCCTCATTGAGGCAGCGATCACCCCACGTACACGCGCCATCGTCACCGTCCATTACGCCGGTGTTTCCTGCGAAATGGACACTATTATGGAAATTGCCAAACGCCATCATCTTCGGGTGGTAGAAGATGCGGCGCAAGGTCTAATGTCATACTACAAGGGACGTGCGCTCGGCAGTATTGGTGATCTGGGCACATACAGCTTTCATGAAACAAAAAATGTCATTTCCGGAGAGGGCGGGGCATTACTGGTGAATGATCCGAATTTGAAGCTGCGTGCAGAAATCATCCGTGAAAAAGGGACGGATCGTAGCCGTTTCTTTCGTGGAGAAATCGATAAATATACCTGGCAAGATGTAGGCTCCTCGTTTTTACCCGGGGAATTGATCGCCGCTTTCCTGTGGGCCCAGCTCGAAGAAGCCGAACGCATCACAACACAACGTCTGGCAAGCTGGCAACACTATCACGATCAACTTGAAACGCTTGAGGCCAAAGGGGTGCTACGTCGTCCAGTCGTGCCTGAGTCCTGTCAGCACAACGCACATATGTACTACGTGCTCATCGCACCGGATATTGACAGGCAGAAAGTTTTAGCCAAATTAAAGCAACAGGGAATTTTGTCTGTATTCCACTACATCCCCTTGCACTCATCACCCGCTGGCCTAAAGTACTGTAAGACACATGGCGATCTCGAGGTAACTGTTCGTCAATCCGAACAATTGATTCGATTACCGCTTTGGGTAGGTCTTTCTACCATGCAGCAAGACAAGATTGTTGAAGTTTTATGTGATGCAGTAAGTTGATATTATCGTCATGAACCTCAAAATGCCCGGATCCCCCAAGCTCGGTATTGCCCAGAGAAGCCTAACGCAAAGACACACGCCAAAATACGCTACAATCAGTAAAAAAAGTTACTAGAAAAAAAACAACATAATTCAATATCAAATACTCATGCAACTTTAGAGGGGAGCATTTCATGGAGAGGCACAGGTCAAAAAGCACGGCTGACCCAGTGGTATCTGTATCAAGCGAGACACACAAATCCGACTCATCACCGAAAACCATATTATTTCTTGGTGCCAGCTCCCAACAACTGGCACCGATCAAATACGCACGACAAGCCGGGTTTAAAATCATTACATGTGATAATCGACCTCACAATCCAGGCCACAAACTGGCAGATTGTTCTTACGATATAAGTACAACTGCTTTGCAAGACATTTGCGATAAGGCCGAAGAGCAGGAAGTTGATGCCGTTATTGCCTATGGTACCGATGTAGGTGCTCCCACCGCGGCCTGGGTCAGCGAACGTCTGGGCCTGAATGGCAACCCATACAATGCCGTCATCACCTTGACCGATAAAGGCAAATTCCGCCAATTTCAGAAAGAGAAAAAGCACTTCACTCCCAAGTTCTTGATTTTAAATCAGGAGCGCTTGAAAAATGAAGCCGACTTACCTGCAAAGATTCTTGAAGAACTGGATCTTCCCCTTATTATCAAGCCGGTTGATGCCAGTGGTAGCAGGGGTATTAACCGTGTCCATGAAAAGGAACAATTGCAAAATGCCCTGGCACTTGCCGCTGAAAACTCAAGAAGTGGCGACATCATTATTGAAGAGATGATTCCCTATATAGGTTATCAAATCTGTGGTGAAGGTTTTTTGCATAATGGAAAAATTATCTTTCATGCATTTGCCGATGAACACTTTACACCTGGTATATCACCCCCCGTTGGTGAAACCTTCCCCAGTTCAGCAAGTGAAGCACAGGAGCAAAAAGCGGTTGGCGTCCTCCAGGACATTTTCAGTACATTAGGCATGCGCAAGGGGCCATTTAATTTCGATTTGTTTTACCTGCCCAATGGTGAAGTATTTGTTATTGAAATCGGTCCCCGTAACGGTGGCAACCGGATGCCGGAAGCCATTGCCAATGCTTACGGGGTCGATATGATCGCAGCAACCGTCGAGTCTGCTCTGGGTAACGATGTACAACTTGAAAGGCAATGGCTTCGTTATAGCGCAACCTATTCTGTCCATAGTAAAAAACCAGGCATATTTGAACGTGTTGAATACGATCCAAAAATCCAGCCACATATCGTCAATGAACAAATGTTTGTCAAACCCGGTGAAAAGGTACAAAGGTTTTCACAGGGCAGTGACATGCTCGGCTGTCTGATTCTGACATTCGACAGCCAGGATCAAATGATCTCAATGATGCAAGACATGGATCAGCTTATCCAGGTCTTGGTTAATGATGAGGATATCCACTGATATGACAGTACCTGAAATATCCATTGTTGCAACCATGTATAAATCACAGGACTACGTAGTTGAATTTTGTGAGCGTGTGAATGCAGCCATGAGCCTCTTGGGCAAATCCTTTGAAATCATTCTGGTCAATGATGGTTCCCCGGACCGTTCTGCAGAAATCGCCAGGGAATGCTGTGACAGATTCGGAAATGTTATTCTCGTCGACTTGTCGAGAAACTTCGGCCATCACCAGGCAATGATGGCCGGATTACGGCACGCAACGGGTAATTACATTTTTCTGATCGACTCTGACCTTGAAGAAGAACCGGAATGGCTCATACAGTTCTGGCCAAAACTGTTCGAAGATAACTGTGATGTCATTTACGGTGTACAAGCCTCACGTCGAGGCAATCTAATGTCCAAAATAAGCGGGCGACTTTATTACCAAGCCACCCGACTTCTCACGGGTCTGCCAATGCCTTTTGACCTGGTTACCGCACGTCTGATGACACGTAAATATGTCGATGCACTGCTTCAATTTAAGGAGCGTGAAATAGACATTGCTGCGCTTTGGGTATTGACGGGCTTCAAGCAGCAAGCCTTTCCCGTCACCAAGCACGACAACAGTCCGACCACATACACGCTAAGTAAAAAAATCGCCCTGCTAATAGACTCCATTACTTCCTATAGCAATCGCCCATTGCTTGGCATTTTTTATTTTGGCGCCATCATGGCCATGGTTTCCAGTGCCTTCGCGTTTTACCTTATCCTTAACCGTATTTTCTTTAATTCATCACTTGAAGGCTGGACTTCGGTCATGGTGTCTATCTGGCTGATTGGCGGCTTGATTATTTCTTTCATAGGAATAATCGGAATCTACCTGGCCAAGGTTTTCTCGGAAACCAAACAACGCCCACTCATGATCGTCAAAGAAATATATCCAGGTAAGCACTTGAGCAACCAAGGGAAGAACTATGATTAACGAGTACCTGAAACAGAACCGGTCTGTTATTCAACGTGCCCAAACCTTCAATAATGACCAGCTTGAACGTCACGCCATCTCCCCGCAGGGTGTTGGCTGGAACGGTGAAGAATCACAATCTATCCGCTATGAACAACTGCTTCGTATTTTACCGTCTGCGCCCGATACAGGCATTACGATCAACGATGTAGGCTGTGGTTATGGCTTCCTGTGGCACATGTTATCCGACAACAACAATATTGTTAAATATCGTGGCTATGATATTTCAGACAATGCGTTGGTCACATCTGCCCGAGCACAAATGAGCGCAGCCGATGACCGGGTTGAATTCCACCATTTATCGGATATTGAAATTGCCGATTACTCGGTCGCCAGCGGAATTTTCGGCATGCGGTTTGACTTCGAACCAACCGAGTGGCATGCATATATCCTTGATACACTTGATGTCCTGGATCAATACAGTCGTCATGGATTCGCATTCAATATGCTAACTTCCTACTCGGATCCAGACAAACTGAAGAATGATTTATACTATGCGGATCCCTGCCTCTACTTCGATATCTGCAAGCGCAAATACGCCAGAAATGTTGCATTACTGCATGATTATGGACTTTATGATTTCACCATTTTGGTAAGAAAAACGTGAGCATATCCACCCGGCTCAACTCTTCCCCTGAAGATCTGCCTGTTTACTTAACTATTGATGTTGGTCCCACTGATGCGGTAATGGGTCATGGTCATGCTGCAGCCCCTTCATGGGAAGTCACCTTCCAGGGTCTTGAATCCCTGTTCAAAACCATTCCCTTCCTTGAACAACAGATACAACGTGCTTTGCCAGTCACCTGGTTTGTCAGGGCTGATCGATTTATTCATCATCAGTTCGGTGATCGCCTCGCTATTATCAATCGTTTCCTGGATAACATGGGCAAACTGATCCATGATGATGGGCATGAATTGGGCTGGATGCCACAATTACCTTCCGGTCAGGCCAATGGGATCATGTATGAAGACCTGCTCAACACTTGCCAGGCTGTTAGAAGCATTGTGCCAACTCTGAACAGTGTCCGCATGGGGGATTGCTACCATGATAATACCAGCATGCAAGTGCTCAATCAGCTGGGCATTCGCTTTGATAGCTCTGCCCTGCCTGGCCGGGTGAAACATGATGCTGGCTGGTGCATGGATTGGCAAAAAACGCCACAATTTGCCTACCATCCTTGTCATGATGACTACCGTCTTGCCGGGCACCCCGCAATGGACATACTGGAAGTGCCACTGTCAGTCGCCCCCATTTTGGCTCCTTACGATTCAGTAGCCTTATTGCGTTACCTGAACCCCTGTTATGGTACTGATATCTGGTCTCAGGGATTCAATGAACTCATTGCAACAGCACCTTATATGGTGCTTATTTTGCATCCTGATGAACTGGTATCACGCAACACTCCGGGCCATCCACTTGTATCGTACTCACAAGAAACCCTCATCAACAATATCCTTAACATGATTGATAGAGCGTCCCTCCTGGGGCGAAAAATCTCTTTTCAAACCATCGGCCATTTTAACCCGGCAAACCAATTCACCATTTATTGAACTTCCTCCCCCACAAGCTTAACAAAATCCAAAGGATCAACCATATGCCATTTCGTTTCACTGACCACCTCTACATTTTTGCGACCATCGCCTTCACCGTCTATGGGCAGCTAATCCTTAAATGGCGAATGGTACAACTGGGTGAGATGCCTGTCGCATCTGCTGCGAAACTCAAGTTTCTCATCATGGCCGTATTTGACCCGGCTATCTTTTCAGGCTTTTTCGCCGCGTTCCTGGCTTCTCTGGCATGGATGGCGGCAATGACGAAATTTGAACTCAGTTATGCTTATCCTTTCATGAGCCTGAATTTCGTCATCGTTTTACTGCTCAGTGCATGGTTACTGCATGAACCAATCACCATGAATAAAACCATTGGAATGGTGCTAATTGTTGCAGGCACCATCATAGCAAGCCGAACATAACGCGATGGAAACACGTTAAGCCGGCAAGCTTTTATTGGGCATTGGCCGATGGCAGGCGTTCCAGAGTTATTCCTTTTAACTCAAGACGCTCATTACCTAATGCCCATACCCGGAACTCCATTGTCTGTGGCTTATCAAGGGTGAAATAGAGGGGCTGAGGATGTTCACTGGATGTAAGCGTTGTCTCTGCATACATCTTACCTTCGTTGCCAACCACATCAAGCCTGACAACTCCGGCCGGATTATGGGCAGCCAAAATATCAAAACTCACCTTGTAATGCCCTGGATCAACCGTAATATAAGGCCCATAGTGTAAAGCGCCTGACTCTCCCTGCCCGGCCACGAGAACATGCGCCTCCTTCTCAAAATGCCCGATCTGCTTTGAAGCATGTTCGTTCATTTTGAATGTAAAAGGGGCCTCAAAGCTGGCATCCCACCCTGGCAAATGATTGGCCAGATTATCCTTGAAGACATAAATTTCGAAATCCTTAATTGCATAATGTCGGATGGGTTCCACATTATATTCCTCAAGGGCATCCCATTTAATATGCTTCGCCTCTTCATTGGTCAGCAATAAAAAGGTTTCTCCATGCCACGCTGAGGGCCGGTACCACCGGTTAGAAGACAAATGCCGCACGGGAACGGGAATCCCGTTTTTTATGGATATCTGGCGTACCAATGATTTCTCATCACTCAAAACGCTCACAACACCTGCATTCCAGTATGTGGCATAACCATACTCAAGCTTATTGGCAACAAGAAAATCCACAAGGTCTTGTAGCTGCGTATGGTATTGGCCTGGCTGCCCCCATGCCATCTCTACCCGCTCCTTCGGCGACGAGTGATAAACCAAATAACCATTCACAAGATAGAAAACAGTCATAAAGGCCATGCCGATTGCCGGAAGTGGTGATCTGACCCGGTCTATGGAACTCATTAATAACGTTATAAAGCCCAAAAACAGGGAAGGCACCAGATACCTTGCACTCTGAACCGGGTCACTCATATCTGCAAGGGTCGTCGTAATATATATAAAGAAAACCCCGGCAAACGCAATGACAGAAAAAACACCCAAGAATTTCATGCCATCGTCAGCATAACGAAAAGCCTTATAAACTGCCCATGGAACCAATAAAGTGGTGATAACGGCAACCGCTAACCGTAAGGCTTCATAAACACCTGTGGGACTAACCATGGGTTTGCCTGGCGTTGGAAAACCACCAAAAATAGATAAAACACCCAGAGGCACCAGGCTGAGATTTTTCAGCATCAGCTTATAGGGAAGCCAAAGCGCATTTCCCACTGTCAGTATGTTTATGACGCCTGATAAAGTATAGAAATGCAACGAAGCACCAATGCCAATACCCATAAAGAATATGGCAAGCGCCTGCCAAAGCTTATGGCGACCAACAGCACTCCCCATCCAAAGCAACCAACAGACTGCCGCTAAAAAAGGAAGTCCGTAACTTATTGTGGCCCTCTGTGGATTTTCCCAATACACCAGCGTCACAAGAAGAAAGAAAACCACTCCCCATACAACCGCAAATTTTCCGTTGGATTTAAAAAATTTCCAAGCAAACACAATCAGATAGCAACAAACCGTCACATCAAAGCCATAACTGACCTGCCCATATAGATTTTCTGCCATAAAACTGGAGACACCCGCTGCAGCAACCGCCACAATAAAAATACGGCGTACGAGACTTAAATTTGTTATACCTGAAATAAACCAGATAGCACTTAATAGCAGTATGGAAAAAATCAAGCCGGAAATGGCATGGACGGTAAAACCGGCCGGCATGAACCCGAGCAGTGGAATAATGAATGTATGTCCAAAAAAAACAAAAAGATCATTATTTATATAATTCCAATCATTTGGAAAATAATCTTTGGTATCAAAAATCTCTCTTGCCAGTAAAACCTTAACCGCACTATCTGAATGAAACTCAGGTTGATATTCAATAAACAGATACCAAACAAGCAAACCGATATTGGTCACAAGAAATGCTACTGCCACGCCAAGTGCCAAATGATTCAATATTTTCTTATTCTTAATCACAACCCTTCCTCAAAATAAGCGCATCAACCAGACAGTTACAGAAAACGAAAGTTTATCAAGTACTTATAACTTCTGATAAACCGCAATGGTTTCCTGCGCACACCGCTCCCATGAAAAACCGGCTGATTGCTGCAATCCTTGTGTCACAGCCTGCGTTCTCCAGATGTTATCTTCCAATCCCTTGAGAAGATTCATGGCTAACGTTTCAACATCCATGGGTGCACACATTAACGCGGCAGAACCCACCACCTCTGGCAAAGAGGAACTGTCAGAACAGACAACAGGCACACCTGAACTCATTGCTTCCAGCACAGGCAATCCAAACCCTTCATATAGGGAAGGAAAAGCAAATAACCTTGCCCCCGCATATAAACCCGGTAAATCTTCTGCTGGCAAAAAGCCCAAATATCGGGCCCACCCTTGTCTTTCAGCGTCTTTAATCCGTGCATGAATGGCCTCACTTTGCCATCCTTTATAGCCTGTGAGAATCAAAGGCCATTGGCGCCTAACGCTGACAGGCAAACGCGCATAGGCATCCAATAATGTCACGATATTTTTACGTGGTTCTATCGTTCCTACAAAAAGACTATATCCCTGGTACTCAAGCTGATAGCGCTTTAACAAAGGTTGCAGATCAACCTCAGGATAAGGCTGAAACTCGGGTGCACTAGCCAATGGAACCGCATGTATCTTATCCATTGCCAGACCTGAAAACTCCGCCAACTCACAGCGCGTAAACTCTGAATCAGTGATTAAGCGATCCGCCCTGTTAAGTGTCGTACGAAGTTCTTTCTGCAAATAACGTACTTTTACCGGATCGTGACACTCAGACCAGGTAAACGGTGAAAGATCATGAAAAGTGGCCACTTTCCTTCCGGGAAACACAGGCAGAAAAAAGTTGGGGCTGTGATAGATATAATCGCCATGCTTGCGCAAGGCTTTGGAACGAAGCCAGGGCATCAATAAACGATATGCCTCCATGGCCAGATAGCTCTTTTGAACTATCCGTTTAAGCCCATGTACAGGATTATCTTTCAAGTCGGATTGCGGCAGTTCCTGCAAAAAACGAGTTGCTGAAAACAATTTCAGCTCATCAATACAGGAGGATGTGCGCAACGCTTTAGCCAGCTCATAAGTGTAACGACCAATCCCGGTTAATGGAAAACGTATAGGCTCGACATTAAGTATAACTTTCATGCTTAACCGTCAGAAAACGCGACCACCAAGAATTTCTTCAAGGAACAAAGTGGCATTCCCCCCAAAATTCTGAAGCCGTTGAACACCACTGGCATCATCAACCAGACATTGAATCATCACTCCCCGCACACGCAGTGTCTGGTAGAAGTCACTGTGCATTGTCTGTACAGATTGTGGTACGTCCAAAACAAAAAATATATCACCCACGGCAAACTCAATGGGCTCGTCCTGCAAACAATGCTCGGGACAACCCATCAGGCCCGCCGAAAAATGTCGTGCATACCGATACTCATTTTCACCTAAGGCATAAACGGGCTCGATCCGGTAGTTATCAGGAGGATTTATCAGCCACTCCCTGATCGTGTTTCGTATCACTGTGTGTTCACTATTCCCAATCAATCCACTCACATCAAGCAACAATTGTTTTTTTTGGGGCCGTAAAGGAAAACAATCCGCAAGATGGCTTGAAAGAGCGATTAATTCCGTATCTGGTTGAGCGGTTGCTGATTTTTTTGCAATAGCAGGCAAGAGACCTGGCAAACCATTTTGTGCTGACTTATAAAAGTTTTCAATGGCATCCTGGTATTGTCCCGCGCAATATCGGGGGTCATGATCCTCAAGGATGACTTCCCTTGCCCGTTTCCCCAGGGACTGCCGCTTATCGCCATCTTGCCAAAGTGTTTCCAATGCGGTGATAAGCTCTTCATCGGAAAATTCGTCTGACAACATCCAGACAGCCTGCTCGTTCAAATCCGCCATACTGCCATTAGCATTGACGATCGTCGCCAGACTGTGGCACATACAGTCAAGAACCGTCCCTGAGGTTTCCCCTCGTGACAAGGTGCGTAATTGAACTCCCATATCAGCGGCAGCAAGATAATTTCGGAAAAGATCCAGATCTGCCCATCCCGTGATACGAATGTTTTTTTCAGCACGATGGTTCCGAATGATCTCGAGCAACTCTACCCCATAAGTGCCAGGATGATTCTCACCGACAAAGACAAGATGACAATTTTTGTCTGCACCCAACCGTGAATTCAACCATGCTTCCAACAGGCGGTGATTTAATTTTGTGGGGCCAAGCATACCGAAGGAACACACAACGAAGTCATCCACTCCCAAACCCAATGCCTGACGAGCCAATACCCTGTCTTTATTGACATGAGGATCACGCATATGAGGAATCACTGCCCAGTTCTCACCGTTATCACCATACCACCGCTTGGCCAAACGCAACGAGTTCTGGGAATGGGCAATCACACCCAAACTGTTCTGCACCACACTCAGGCTGCACGGATACTTCCAGATAACATCCACTTCATCCTTGCTATGATATCTGTCATGAAATGCGGCATAACCATGCGCATGGTATAACTCTTTTGTCCAGAAAGCGGGTTCAATGGCATGCGCTTCCATGTAATGGGATATGCCCGACAAATAAAAATCATGAAGAACGACAACCCCCGGGTGAGTACCGAGCAATTCAAACATATGCTGATGAAAAGCCGAATTGCCAAACTGATACAACACCCGATCATAACTGCTGGCGTTGTCTCTAAAGTATTGAACCGTACGTATTGGACAATTGGCATTGATCCATTCATCCGTAACATTATCCTGTACAACCACAACCTCAATATCATAGTGCCTGGCCAACTCTGGCAACAGTTCAGCACTGTAATCGGCAATACCTGATCGCTCGGGAGGTAAGGGTGAAATGTAGGCCAGTTTAAGGCGGCGGTCTGGAACGCTATTCGTTGAATGGCTTTTCTGATGGGCAACAAGACGCTCCATCTGCACAATTGCACGGCGAGCACTCTCTGCCCATGAAAATTTCATTGCCTGATGCTTGCCATGCTTCACAAGTCGAGCGCGAAAATCCTCATCGTTCAGGGCCCGCTCCATCAGCCGGGCAAAATCATCATCTGAATGGGGGTCAAATAAAGCTTCTGGCAAGCCAATGACCTCTGGCAAGCTGGACGTATTGGCCCCAATGACCGGCGCACCACAACGCATGGCTTCCAAAGCCGGTAAGCCGAACCCCTCATGCCATGAAGGAAAGACAAAAAGATGACAAAGATTATAAAGCCTGACGAGGTCTTCTTCGGATACAAAACCGGTAAGGATCAGCTCATCTTCTTCAAGACCACATTTGCGGGCCAAAGCCTCAAGATTGCGTCTGTTTTCAGCCTGAATGCTGCAGACAATGGCCAATTGGTGCGATGCACGCAAATTTTGGGGTAATTTGGCATAAGAACGAATTAAACCTTCAATATTCTTGCGATGATCAATACCCCCGGTGTACATCACAAAAGGATGATACAAACCATATTTTTTCCGCAATTCACTTTCCGCTTCGGCAGAAACAGGCACCTTACGGAAATGCCCATCAGCATCTGTTGAAATATTGGCAGACCAATCCTTTGACAAGTCCAAATGGGAAATGCCCTCTTGGCGTGAGGATTCTGAAATGGCCAACCAGAGGTCAGCCTGACGCAAAAATTCAATTTTCTCGGAATAGTAGGCTTTTACGACAGGATTTTCAAGATAGATCTCATGATGGATGAGCGGAATCAGGTCATACAAAATCACAGCCGTCGGAAAATCACGTGTGAATTGAGCGATGCTGGTTACAGCATTATCCGTCAGCCCTTCAAACAGACTGGACACAAGCACCACATCAGGCTTCAGACTGGCCAGGAAAGCTTCCCTAAGAAGTTCACCGGCGTGTCGTCGCCAGTCATTGTCCGTTTCAGCCTTGGCTGTAGGCGTGACGGTATTCCAGATCTGAATATTTTCCGGTGGCAACAGCTTATCAAAAGCCGTGCGTATTGGCTCTATGGAGTCAGAGAAATAGCCATTTACGGCAAGAATAACTTCGTGATCCCCCCGATTACGTACAATCTCTTGCACCAATGCCATTGTGTAACGCCCGATCCCACGATGACGCGATCCCGTGGATTGAGCCCCTTGCATATCTATCACAATGCGCATTAATCGTTCCCCTTATTATTCTGTTCCATGGCAATTTTAAGGTCACGATAAATATGACGTGCCCGTGGTGTAAGTTGTATTAATTTTGTGGGTACATATTGAGCCGGAACCAGCATCATACCGATGGTGCCTGCCGTTAAACGGGATATTCGAGCCTTGAGTCCCGGACAACGATTCAGGATGTAAAGTGCCATTCGTTTGAGCCGGGGTCGCCTGAGAATATAATGCGCCGTTTTGCCCACAAAAATCTTGATCCTGTTCCGGATACTTTTTGATTTAAAGCGTTTTATCTGCTCACCCGTATAACGTAATGGTGCTGTTATTTTCCAGGAAGTACTCCCAAGTAAAGTCTGGACATAAGCCTCTTTCTCTGCGATCCTGTTTTCCAACTCTTTTGCCCTTGCCTCTGCCTTAATGACAGCTGCCTCTGCCTTAATCGCCCTCGATTCAATCTGCTTGCGCATTCCCAACACATTTTTGCATAAAAAATTGGAAGCGGTTCCACTCAAAACAGCCTGATCAAAAACATTAGGAGGCGCGCCAAAAGCCTCAAGCAGGTTTTCATGTGATTCATGCACATAAAAACGATTCAGCCCATCAAAATACGCAAATATATAGCCTTTCTTCAGTACTATGTCCTCCCAGTCCTGGAAATTAACCTCTGCTAAAGAAGGTCTTGTACTTTCAATAACTAAAATCCATGGGCGTGCCGGTGCATCTGCCCAGCTTTCAAGGACTTCCTTTTCCAGTCCTTCGACATCAATCTTAAGCCAATGAATTTCATGCTCATCATACTGCTCAAGAAGCGCACTTAAAGGTATGACGTCTACCCTCGTCTCTGTAAAAGAAAAGCCATCTTTTCTATGTTGCTCGGCAACCTCACGTTTTACCGTTGATAAACCCGTACCTTCAATTTCATAAAATATGATCGATCCGGACTGCATGCCGATAGCAACTTGTTCTACATGCTCATCAGGCCTTGAAGAACGTAATTTATCGGAATATTGCGGTGTTGGTTCAACATGAACCCCTCTCCAGCCATGCTCATAAAAAGCAAGACTGACAGAATCAACAACAGGGTCATTGGCGCCAATATCAATGTAAAACCCGTTTTCAATATGACGCAATGCCCGCCAAAGCATAACATCTTCAAAATTCTGTGCGTAAGACAAGATTCCCATTACACCACCACCTCAATTTCAGGCTCTATCCATGCAGAACCGGCAAAAAGTATTCGGGACGTATTTACCACATCAAATATCAGTGCCAAATCCCGCCACTCATAGTTCTGCTCCAGATGAGTTACGCCCCCCGTCAAGGCAAGCTGAACGGAATAAGTACCAGGTCCCAGATTCGCCGGGAATTTGATATTAAAAACACATTGTTTACCCGCTTCAAGATTTTCCAGGATTTGTTGGGTATGATGCGTGTTTGTTCCATACATGACCTGACCCAACCGGTCTTTAATACCATAACCCAACACCAACCTGGAAACCGGCTTATGAACTGTCGTCGTCACTTGCAAAACAACGTTCTGGCCTACTTCAATCGCTTCAACAGCCTGTCCCGCCTCGTTTAGCAACAGAACTTCCGTAACGGTAACCTCCCCGGTACCTGAGACGGTCTGAATTTTTCCATTTTTCTGGATTTTTTGCTCAACTTTAGTACCTTCTTTATCGGCAAGCAATGCATTGTAATAATCCATCACTGCCTCTGGCTTCCCTTCCATTGCCATTCGTCCCGCGTTTAAGAGTATCGCTTTATCACAAATACTCTGAATGGCCGCTTTATCATGACTGACAATCAGCAAGGTTGTGCCCTGCCCATTAAATTCACGAATCCGATCAAAACTCTTGTGCTGAAAGTAGGCATCCCCCACCGACAAGGCCTCATCAATAATCAAGATATCAGGTCGCTTCGCGGTAGCAACACTGAATGCCAGACGCATTTGCATGCCACTGCTGTAAACCCGAACCGGCATGTCAATATAATCACCAATCTCGGCAAAAGCCTCTATGGCCGGCATCAAACTGGAAATTTCCTCTACGGAATACCCGATTAATTGCCCGGCCATATATACATTTTGCCGTCCGGTAAAATCTGGATGAAACCCAATGCCAAGTTCCAGCAAAGCTGCCACACGCCCGGCAATATTAATACTGCCCGTAGTAGGTTGAGTGGTGCCGGTAATCATCTTTAGCAATGTACTTTTACCTGCACCGTTAATACCGATTATCCCAACCGCTTCACCCGCCCCAACATTAAAACTAATGTCTCGCAGCACCCATTTCAGGTCATGATATTTACGTTTTCCCGGCAGCACCCATTCTGCCAATCTGGACCAGCGCGTTTTATATTGTTTATAAGCCTTGCCAAGATTATTTACTGTGATTGTTCCCATTACAGTTCGTCCACCATGTCACCGGCGTGTTTACGGAATAAGTTCAATCCCATAAAACACAAAATCAACGCCTCAACTCCCACTAACCACAACGAACCCCAGTCAGGCCATTGAGCATGAACCAGGATTGTTTGAAAAGCTTGCACAATTGGCGTCATCGGGTTGAGTTGCAAATAATTCTGCGCCCACTGTGGCAAGATATTGGCGACATACACAATAGGTGTAAGCCAAAACCAGAACTGCAAAACAATTCCAAAGAACTGACCCACATCACGAAAGAAAACATTCAAGACACCAACCGTCATACCCAAGCCAATGGCAAATAGCACCAGCAGCATCAAAACAGGAAATACACCCAAAAAATAAATTCCCGGAAATTGTCCTGTAATCAGAAGAAAAGCCGTAAAAAGGGTGAACACGATAGTGAAGTTAAGCACAGCGTTCACAATCACAATAACCGGCAGGCATAACCTCGGAAAACTCAACTTTTTCAATAAACCCGCATTATCCAAAAATACATTTTGTGAACGGCTGACTATTTCAGAAAATAGTCCCCAGGTTAGGACACCTGCACATAAATAAATACTGTATGCATAAGGAAAATCCACGCCGGGCAAGCGGGCACGCATAATCTGGGAAAAGATGACGGTATAGACAATAATCATTGCCAGCGGATTCAATACCATCCATGCCGCACCTAAAAGTGAATTCCTGTATTTGGACTGGAATTCCCGTTTCACGCTCCCCTTGATGAAACCCCTGTAGTTCCATACGGCGTGTATCATTTGTGTAAAGACCACAATTAATTCCTTAGGTTATTCTCTATTTTGAATCTCAGAACGCGGCAAACCCTGCATCAAGACATTTTTTATATAGTTCAGCATAACGTTGCATCATGCGCTCTGCCGTATAATAGCGCTCATAACGCTGTTGCGCATGATGCCCATATTGCCTTGCCAACTCTGGTGCATTCCACAACTGCTCCATGGCACTTGCAAATGCATCAGGGTCTTGTGGCGGTACAACTATGCCAGTTTCTTTATCCTGATTGATATATGTAGTACCCGTACCAATTTCACAGGTAATCATGGGCTTGCCATACATAGAGGCCTCAACCAATACAATACCGTAGGCTTCGGTACGGGTAAAAGATGGGAAAACAAAACAGTAACTCAAGTATAACAAGGCATATTTGTCATTTTCAGAAACCGGTCCAACAAACATTACATTTGACAGCCCTTTCTTTTGTACAGCCTCTTTCAAGCGAACCTCTTCTGAACCGGCTCCAGCGATAACTATTGGGTAAGAAACTTTGGCAGCCGCTTCTACCAAGGTATCCAGCCCCTTGTAATAACGCAAGGCACCGATAAACAGAAAAAATGGTCCCGCAAGCACTTTTTCCCAGTGCCTTATTCTTTCCCAAATTTCATCAGTAAGTGCTACAGGTGCAATACCTATAGGGATAGTGGATAACTTATTGGGAAACTCCCTTAACACTGCACTGCTTTTCGCATAATTGGGAGAGGTCGCGACAATGGCCTGCACACTTTTCAAAAACCGCTGCTGAACGGGTTTATAAAGTTGCAACAGAAATTTCTGTTTAATAATGTCGGAATGATAGGTCACAACAGACGGTTTTCCATGCCCCCCGGAAAAATGCAGTAAGTCCATGACAGGCCAGGGGAAATGGTAATGAATAACGTCAAAATCCCTGGCGACTTTACGGAATTGCCTAAAGGCGGACAGAGAGAATGTGGTTGATGCAAACTCAAAATCCTGCTTGACCCGATGCACGCGATGACCGTCATACATATCATCAGCCGGTACCGATACATTTTTACTTACCGTAAATACTTCGGCCTGTATACCATACTGTGCACTATGTGTAGCCAGTTGGTAAATCACTTCCTCAATGCCACCATATGTATCAGGATAGTATGTTTTAAAAACATGAAGAACTTTCAATACAGGCTCACTATTCTTGTGATGATGCCGCATCACCCGCCAGCATCCAGGCCAGGGTGTGCTTGATGTCTGTGGGTTGCCAATCTGGAATCAAAGAGTGCAACAACTGGGCGTTTCCAGTTAATGTTTTAACTTCATTTTCCCGTATAAAAGCAGGGTTAACTTTGACTGTCAAAGTGTGACCTGTAATAGCCTCACAAATACGGATGATATCGCCCAGCGAAGTGGCTTTCCCTGTACTGACGTTTATTGTTTTACCAATAGCGGCCGGTACTTCAAGCAATTGCCTGTACGCCTTTGCCACCGCCCGCACATCGCCAAAATCACGCCAGACCTCTGTATTGCCCAACTCAAGTTCAGCTTTGCGTTCACGAAAATGCGAAACAATTTTGGGAATGACAAAGTATGGCTCCTGCCCTATTCCCGTATAGTTAAATGGGCGAGTGATGATAATTGGCAACTTTTTGCGGTAAGTTCTGGCCATGAACTCCATGGCCAGCTTGCTCACTGCATAATCATTAACCGGGTCAGGAGGGGCCTGTTCAGACAAACTACCTGCGGACGAATTACCATAAACATTGGCGCTACTGGCCAGTAACACGGACTTTACGTTTTGCCCTGGAGCACTAAGTGCCTGAAGCAAATACCGGGTGCCTACCAAATTGACATCATAAAAAGCCCTGACATCACCATGCCCAACAAAGGCAATAGCAGCCAGGTGTATGACGTAATCGGGTTTAATATCTGTAATTATTTTGCTTAACTGTTCATAATCAAGCAAATCAACCTGATAATAATTCTCTCGGGAAACGGTTTTAGAGCCCAACTCGATGACCTGATATCCCGCGGATTTCAGCTCACGAACCACATATTGCCCGGTAAACCCTGAAGCACCTGTTACTAAAACCTTAGTCGGCTGATATGATTTCATGGCATGATCAGAATGAAAAACCCTGCTGGTTACGGCGCAGATCCTCTTTGACCATCATTTCACACAATGATTCAAGTGAAGTTTTTGGCTCCCAACCCAATATAGCCTTGGCTTTGGAAGGATCACCAATTAACAGATCCACCTCTGCCGGACGATAGAATCGCGGATTTACTTTCATCACTACTTTGCCATCAGCAACATTAACGGCAGTTTCGTTTTCATCTTTTCCTGAAAACTCCAGGTCGATATCAACGGCCTTAAACGCCAGACGAACAAAGTCACGAACGGTTTCGGTTCGGTTAGTCGCCAACACAAATGTATCTGGTTGATCGGCCTGCAAAATACGCCACATGCCCTCAACATATTCCTTGGCATACCCCCAGTCACGCTTGGCATCCAGATTACCCAATTCCAGGATATCCAGCTTGCCCAGCTTGATTTTGGCAACGCTGTCGGTAATTTTCCGGGTCACGAATTCACGCCCACGCAAGGGACTTTCATGATTGAAAAGAATGCCGCTACTGCCAAAAATATCGTAACTTTCACGATAGTTAACTGTCATCCAATGCGCAAACAGCTTGGAGACGCCATAAGGACTGCGCGGATAGAACGGGGTATTTTCATTCTGGGGAATGGTCTGTACTTTACCAAACATCTCAGACGTACTTGCCTGGTAATAGCGGATTTTAGTATTGATCAGACGAATGGCCTCAAGAAGATTCAAGGCCCCCAATCCTGAGATTTGAGCTGTCGTTGTGGGTTGATCAAAACTGACACCTACAAAGCTTTGTGCGGCAAGATTATAGATTTCGTCTGGCTGATATTTCTGAACCAGAGAAATACTGGCACCCAAATCTGTCAGGTCGTATTCCACCAAATGAAAATTTGGATGATTCTGGATACCCAGCTCTTCTATACGCCAGAAATTAACAGAACTGGTTCGACGATAAGTACCATATACGGTATAACCTTTTTCAAGCAGAATTTGACTCAAATAAGCGCCATCCTGACCTGTAACACCCGTAATAATAGCCTTTTTCATTTTATTAAATATCCCTTATAAATTTGATTTTACAACTAACAGGTGATTGTAAAAATATCATTGTTCAACACGACCATATACATCCTGAAAGCGAACAATGTCATCTTCTCCGAGATATTCTCCGCTTTGAACTTCAATTAAAACCAGGTTTATCACACCAGGGTTTTCCAGACGATGCCTGTGCCCGGCAGGAATGTACGTAGATTCATTGGTATTCACCAGCAGCTCTTGCTCACCATTGACGACCTTTGCCATTCCGCTCACCACAATCCAGTGTTCACTACGATGATGGTGCATTTGCAAACTCAGGCGGCCACCCGGTTTAACTTCCAGACGCTTGATTTTGAAACGGTCACTGTTTTCCAGAACAGTATAGCTGCCCCATGGACGGTAAACGGTACGATGCCATTTATAAAGCTCATTATCATTCTTTTTTAATGTCGTATATATTTTCTTCACATCCTGGCTGTACTGCTTATTGGCGACCAGCAGCGCATCAGGTGTATCCACAATAACCAGGTTTTCCAGTCCAATGGCACCCACAAAACGTTCTTCACTTTTGATATAGCAGTTTTTTACATTTTCCAGCAAAGCTTCAGCTTCAACCCGATTACCATTTTCATCGGACTCACCCACCGCACTTAAGGCCGCCCAGGAACCAATATCGCTCCAGCCAATATCACAAGGCACTACAGATACTACATTTGATTTTTCCATCACTGCATAGTCAATGGAAATATCCGGTACAAGACGGAATGTATCCGCATCAAGGCTAAGCTGTTTTTGCTTTTCTCCTGAAAGCTCCTTGGAAGCCCCCAAACAAACCTGGACTGACGACACAACATCCGGACAATGAGTTTCAAGTTCTCGCAAAATGGCATCCACACGGAAACAGAACATACCGGAATTCCAATAAAAACGGCCGGAGTCCATGTATTCCTGAGCCACTTGCGCCTCTGGCTTCTCAACGAATCGGACAACATCAGAGCCGTTCGCCTCTATATAACCGTACCCGGTTTCAGGATGAGTTGGCTTAATTCCAAAAGTCACCAAACGACCACTTTCGGCCAGTTTGACCGCTTTGTCTACGGCAGCCCGAAACGCATCTTGATCTGAAATAAGATGATCGGCAGCCAAAACCAGCAAAATAGCCTCATCCCCAAATTCCTGTTTCACGTACATGGCAGCACTTACAATGGCTGCGGCAGTATTACGACCAAATGGCTCAAGGATATAGTTACTGCGAATATTCTTGAGCTTCAACTCTGCCAATTCATCTTCGGTCTGAAAAAACAGTTCCCGATTGGTTACGGTAAGAATATCGTTGACACCGTTTATTGAAAATCCTCGAAGAAAAGATTTTTGCAGCAAACTTTGATTATCGGCCAAACGAATAAAGGGCTTGGGATGCCCTTCTCGGGAAACAGGCCAAAGTCGTGAACCAGCACCACCACATAAGACTGTCGGTATTAATTTAGAGCTCATTACACTATTTCCATATTTTCAAGAGACCGAAACATCAAACTTTACCATAATGTAACCGACTCATTCCAATTACCTAGTTTTTATATATTCCCAACATATTTCCCATACACTCAAACCGTATTTAATAAATGCGCAAATATATACTAAATTGATAACAATAAATCAGATTGACTTTCAATAATGTCAATTAACGTAAATATATATAACTGTCTTTACACTAATACTGATCCTTTTCAAACAGACCTATTAATTGGAAAACGTGTTTTAACAAAAATGCCCTGCTTTTTAGCAGAGCATTTTATATTTTTAAATCACCAAAACTGTTTACACCCCAGCCGCATGCGCCTGCTGATCCGCATGGTAAGAAGACCTTACCATCGCGCCCACTGCAGCATGGGTAAAGCCCATTTTATACGCCTCTTCCTCAAACATTTTAAAGGTGTCGGGGTGCACATAACGCGTCACAGGCAAGTGATGCTCGGAAGGCTGCAAGTACTGGCCAATAGTCAGCATTTCAATATCATGCTCACGCATGTCACGCATAACCTGCAGGATTTCCTCATCGGTTTCACCCAGGCCAACCATTAAGCCTGATTTGGTGGGTACATCCGGGTGGCGGGCCTTAAAGTCTTTCAGCAGTTTTAACGAATGCATGTAATCGGCCCCCGGGCGAGACTGCTTGTATAAACGGGGTACGGTTTCCAGGTTGTGGTTCATGACATCAGGTACGCCTTGGGCAAAAATGTCCAAAGCTTTTTCCAGCCGACCACGAAAATCGGGCACCAGTACTTCAATGGTAGTTAGGGGCGAACGTTCACGCACTTCGTTAATGCATTCCACAAAATGACCGGCGCCACCGTCCAGCAGGTCATCGCGGTCTACCGATGTAATCACCACGTATTTCAGGCGCATTTGCGCAATGGATTTGGCCAGGTTAGCTGGCTCATCTACATCCAGTGGGTCTGGGCGGCCATGGCCCACATCACAGAAGGGGCAGCGGCGGGTACATTTGTCCCCCATAATCATGAAGGTGGCCGTGCCCTTGCCAAAGCATTCGCCTATGTTCGGGCAGGAGGCTTCTTCGCACACGGTAAACATGTTGTTCTCGCGCAAGATGCGCTTGATGTCGTTGAATTGCGAGTTGGGTGCGGCGGCCTTTACACGAATCCAGTCGGGTTTTTTTAAACGCTCGGCAGGAATGATCTTGATGGGAATACGCGACGTTTTTTCAAATGATTTTTGTTTTTTGGTGGCGTCGTAATTGGCGTTTTTTGAAGCGGGTGTTACGGCTGAATCGGTACTCATGATATGTCTTACCTTGCAGTTTATCTGGCGCATGCCCGGTTTTACCGGGCAGAATTGTTCATTTTAACGTTATTCAATCCGCAATACTTGAAAACCCTTGAGTCCTTACGCGTTTAACTTGTCAGCTTTAAGCCTGTTTGCCGGACACTTGACTGTCTTTCCGGGCGGCAGAAAGCAGCAAGAATACCGCCACCATGAAGGTATAGAAAGAAAGCGTGCGCATACCGCGGAACATGAGCTCGGTCATGCTGTACATCGCAAAGCCCAGGCAAACGGCGGCCCCCATGGCGGCAAAGCTGCGAATAAGCACTTGATTGGATTGAAGCAGGCGCCTTACAAATATCCATGCAGGGGCAAAATATAAAAACAACAGACCTAATACGCCCAATGGGCCAAAACTGCTTAAGGCCTGCAAATAATCATTATGCGGCTCTCCAAAATCATTGGCAGTGGTTTGCGAGGCCATGCCTTTTGGAACACTATGGTTTTGCAATTCTTTACTGAATTGCGCATTGCTGCCCGTTCCGATTAAGGGGTTGCGCTGCCATATATCAATGGCTGTGTTCCACAATTGCAAACGAATACAGATAGACTCGTCGGCAATAGGATTAACATGAATACATTGCAAAAATTCATTTTTAGCCAATTCCACCCGGTTTTGTACCATTGGAATGGAAAACAGCAAGGCAAATATGACGATAATGCTGGCCAGGTAGCCAATCACAATTTTTATGCGGGATTTGTCTTTCCAGGCTAACAAAATGCCCAGCAGCAAATACACCGGCAAAACCAGCAGGCCAGTTCGGGTTTGCGTTAACATGAAACCAGCTATTCCAAGTAAGCCGATGATGATTTTGGCGGTTTTTTCCAAACGGGGTTTGCCGGTTAAGGGTACCCCAATGGAATATAAGGTAATGCTGCTTAACAACAGGGTAATAACGCCATAGCCCACTGCGTTGTAGACATCAGATGTATCTGGCCTGACAAAGTCTGGCCAGGACAGATAAGCAACATAAGCAAACGCATACAGCACCGCTGCATAAACACCCCACAGGCAGTGTTTCAGTTTATCTACCGGAATGTATTTCATGCCCAGCACAAGCAGGGGCAGCCCTACCGAAAACCGTGCGGCTTTTTCTATTTCAGAGCCGGAAAGATGCTGGTGCGCTATTTTGGATACCAGCACAGCCAGCAGGTTAACAGAACACAGGATGAACAGGGTTTTGTATCGGCTTGAACAGGCAGCAGGTTCGTTTTGAATGTTTTTACGGTTGGCACCCCATACCACTAAAGATAAAACGCACAGCACATAAAACACGCCACTGGGCAAGTTCTGGTTACTCACCACAAACAAAAACATCAATGCGCTTATGAGTACAACCGTACTGTCCAAATGGGTTTGATATTTTGTTTTCATGGGGTGAGATGGGTCCTGTTTGGGATTGCAATTGAATTTGTATGCAATTGTAGTATGTTTTTGTAGAATGTACGCGTTCCCACGCGGGAGCATGGGAACGAGGAACGCATAGCCCTGGCTTTTTCCTGGTTCCCATGCTCCGCGTGGGAACCAATGCCTATTAACGCTGAAGGTCCAGGAAAAGTTTACTCTCCACCAGCCGGCCGCGATGGGTGACACCTGTTAACGACGTGCTGGTCAACCAGCAAATCCTCTTGAAAAGCTCGTGCTACCGCTTCAACAATCTCGTCCCATATACCCGGTGCCTGCAATATTGGCATCTGTTTGGCCAATACGTTGCTTAATGCACCTTGGTTTTGCTCAATGGAACGCAGCACGCGGTCGGCCTGCTGGTCGGGCATTTCAATTATTTCTTTAAGTGCCTGGCGTGCCCGTGCATGATTGCGTAAATAACGGGATTGCTCACGCATCTGTTCAGTTAACGTCCGCCTGATAATATTGGACAAATACATCACATGCGGCCCAAGATCAGGGTAACGCCATACATGACGGGCTTTTTCGACACCGCTGAATTCAAAATTGGATGTTACGCCATCCGGGTAAGTGATATCGGTAACGCTAAACGAAACATCATCACTTAGCGTTCGCATCAAGGGTTTGGAAACCTCATCCAGTATCATGTCATAAGCCCGACGTTCTGCGGCATTGTCTGTAATAACCGCTGACACAGGCAAAATAACAGGGTCTGGCACAGCCCCGTCACGACGCAGCAGGTCATTAACCAGAAAGCGGTGTATGCGGCCATTGCCATCCGCCAATGGGTGAATATATACAAAACCAAAAGCGGTTACCGCACAACGCATGACCGGTGACTGCCCTTGGGTACGCTCCAGAAAAACGCGCAGGCCTTCCAGCATGGGCGGCACCTCTGCCGCTGGTGGTGCCACATAATGAACCACCTCCTGGTACTGGAAGGTTTCCCCCACAAATACCGGAGACTGACGCACACCAAAATGCGTAACCGTGGTGCGATCGCCCAGGATTTCACCCTGTAATTGTGCAAGTGCCTCGTTGCTTAAAGGTAAATCACCCTGCCCGGTCCGGCGCGCCATGACATCGGCAAACCGTTCAATGCGATTGGTGCGGTCCGCCTCCCTTTCTATGGCAAAACTGGCTTTGCTTTCCCGCAATGTCATCCAGATGGCGGCACGTCTTAACAGGTCTTCACCAAATTCAGCAGCCAGGTTCTGGAATAAATGCGGCACATCCAGCTTCATGGCCAGCATGACAGCATCGGTTTTGACAATCATCGGACAGAAGTAGCGCGTTCCCGGCAAGTTATCATTAACACGCCAACGCGATGATTTTATGACTTGGTCTTTTGAAGAGGCCACCAGTTTACTGCTGTCGATGGCATCAACATAGTTGCCACCCAAGCGTTCTGGTAGCTGTAACGTAGCATTGCTGATCCATTCATATAAAAAAGCCGCCCGGCGCGCATATTGCCCTGTCGGTTCGGCATTAACCCAGGTCTGGATAAAATCACCCCCAGTTTTGGCAAACAAACGGGATAAAAATTCCAGATGAGGAGTTTCGTGACGCAAATGAAATTGCAAATGGGCTGCAGGCTCTGAAGTAGGCCGCATGGTTTCCGGATAGGTTTCCAGCCGGTCGCCATCTATAATTTGCGTAACTCGTCGGCCACCGATCTGGCTTTGTACTGGCAAACGCCCTACCGGAATGATTTGATACGTTTTGGCCAACCATGCCGCGCCGATGGGGTCATCGGGAAGCGTCTTCATCAATTACTCCTGTTGGGTTCAGCGATTGTGCGCACAAAGAATATGCAT
>WARP01000579.1_pt1 | contig 29733 bp, 24 predicted proteins | sample 4769151 | NCBI WGS metagenome assembly WARP01 (sample SAMN08893023, study PRJNA449175) | gut metagenome | isolation source: rumen sample fed with dry roughage | host: cow | place: India: Nagpur | collected 2016
CCTTCGGTTATATGGTTTTCCAAGGATAACAACAAGTCTTTCCCTAAGAATATCAGGTGGAAGAGGATTTTTAAATTTGTGTAAATATTTTGGAATATATAAAAAGATTCACGATATTTGCAACCCTTAAAAAGGGCACATCAAGAAATTATAAAAAGTATATATAAGAGATGGCAAGAGTTTGTCAAGTTACAGGAAAAAAGAGAATGATAGGAAACAATGTTTCCCACTCTAAGCGCCGTACAAAGCGCGAGTTTGCCCCAAACCTCCAGAACAAGCGTTTTTGGCTGGAAGAGGAGCAGAGATTCGTAACTCTCAAGGTTTCGGCCGCAGGGATGCGTACAATTAATAAAAACGGTCTGAGCGCTGTGCTCAAGAAATCAAAGGCCAATGGTTTAATTAAACTTGTTTAATACTGAATTAAGATGGCAAAAAAGTCAAATAAAAACAGAATACAGGTTATTCTTGAGTGCACAGAGCAGAGAGAGAGCGGTATCCCCGGAATTTCCAGGTATATCACTACCAAGAATAAGAAGAACACTACTCAGCGCCTGGAGCGCAAGAAGTATAATCCTTTCCTTAAAAAGGTAACTTTACACCGCGAGATTAAATAATATTTAAAAATTTTTAAGAAATGGCAAAGAAAGCAGTTGCATCATTCGGCGGCGGAAAAGGAGCATCAAAGTCAAAAGTTAAGTGCATCCGTATGGTAAAATCTACCCGTGGCGCTTATGCCTTCCTAGAGGAGATGGTTCCAACCGAGGCAGCAAAAGAGTTCTTCGAAAAGAAGTAATTCTTACAAGATAATCTATATAAAGAGGTCAATAAACTTTGACCTCTTTTTTTTATATCTTTGTGAGTTAAAAACAGAGAAATGGCATTATTCGGATTATTCGGGTCAAAGAGCAAAGAGGAGAAACAGGCGCTGAGTGAGGGGCTTGATAAGACCAAAAAGGGAATTTTTGAAAAGCTGTCAAGGGCAATCGTAGGGAAATCCAGGGTTGATGACGATGTGCTTGATGGTATTGAGGAGGCTTTGATTGCCTCTGATATAGGCGTGGAGACAACTCTCCGTATCATTGAGAGGCTTGAGGCAAGAGTTGCCAGGGATAAATTTATGAATACTGCAGAGCTAAACTCAATCCTCAGAGAGGAGATAGAGTGGTTACTGGATGCAGGTGATGAGATAGAGGGGCTGCCATTCGACTTCTCTATTAAGCCATATGTTATTATGGTGGTTGGTGTAAATGGAGTTGGTAAAACTACAACAATAGGAAAACTTGCCGCCAGACTAAAAGGCTCCGGAAAGAGGGTTATTCTTGGTGCTGCAGATACATTCAGGGCTGCTGCGGTAGATCAGCTGACCATTTGGAGCGAGAGGGCAGGTGTAGAGATAGTAAAGCAGCAGATGGGATCAGATCCTGCCTCTGTTGCATTTGATACTATCTCCAGGGCAATTGCGGTTGATGCAGATGTTGTACTTATTGATACTGCAGGAAGGCTTCACAATAAGGTGAATCTTATGAATGAGCTTACAAAAATCAGAAATGTGATGAAGAAGCTTATTCCTGAAGCACCACACGATGTTCTTCTTGTACTTGACGGATCAACAGGGCAGAATGCCTATCAGCAGGCAAAGGAGTTTACAAAGGCTACAGATGTAACATCTCTTGTTGTTACGAAGCTTGACGGAACAGCAAAGGGCGGTGTTGTAATCGGGATATCCGATCAGTTTAAAATTCCGGTTAAATTTATTGGTGTTGGAGAGAAGATTGAGGATCTTCAGCTCTTCAACAAAAAGGAGTTTGTAGAATCATTATTCAGGTAATAATTTCAGTACAGATATGAAAATTTCGTATAACTGGCTCAGAGAGTATGTCAACTCTTCACTGACCCCCTCTGAAGCAGAAAAGATACTTAGCTCCATAGGGCTAGAGGTTGAATCGATGGAGAGTGTAGAGGAGATCCCCGGATCTCTTGATGGTGTAGTTGTGGGTGAGGTTGTAGAGTGCGGAAAGCACCCGGATGCGGACAAACTTAGCCTTACAAAGGTGGATGCAGGTGAGTCAGAATTGTTGCAGATTGTTTGTGGTGCCCCAAATGTTGCAAAGGGACAGAAGGTTCTTGTTGCAAAGGTTGGTACAACCCTTACCTTTACCTCGGGTGAGCAGGTAAAGCTAAAAAGAGCAAAGATAAGAGGTGTGGAGAGTGCCGGAATGATTTGTGCCGAGGATGAACTGGGTATAGGGACATCTCACGATGGAATTATGGTTCTGCCTGCAGATGCTGTTGTCGGCACCCCTGCAAAAGAGTATCTCGGCCTTGAGACCGATACTCTTCTGGAGATTGGACTTACTCCAAACAGGGTTGATGCGGCCTCCCATATTGGTGTCGCCAGAGATTTTTCGGCCTGGCTGAGGTTTAACGGAACTGACTCCAGACTTGTGAAACCATCAGTTGAAAATTTTGAAACACTTGTAAAAAGTTTGGATATTAAACCGGCAAAAGTAACGGTAGTTGCTGCTGATGGGGCTCCAAGATATGCCGGACTGACATTTGACAATGTAACACTGGCTCCGTCACCAGACTGGCTAAAAAAGAGGATCTCCGCTATAGGGCTCAGACCTATCAATAATATCGTGGATATTACAAATTTTATACTCCATGAGACCGGTCATCCGCTCCACGCCTTTGACTATGACAAGATTGCCGGACATGAGGTAATTGTAAGAAGAGCTAAAGATGGTGAGCGTTTTACAACCCTTGATGGTGTTGAGAGAGAGCTGACAGCAGATGATTTGATGATTTGTGACGCGGAGAAGCCGATGACCCTTGCCGGGATATTTGGCGGAGCCGAGTCCGGAATAACCTCCTCTACAAAGAGGGTATTTCTGGAGAGTGCTTACTTTAATCCAGTATCAATCAGAAAGAGTTCAAAGAGACATCAGATTAAAACAGATGCATCATTCAGATATGAGAGAGGAGCAGACCCTGAGATGGTGCCATATGCAATAAAAAGAGCAGCAATTCTTTTTCAGGAGCTTGCCGGTGCTACAGTTGCAGGAGATATTATTGACATCTACCCTGAGAAAATTGACAGAGCTGTAGTGGAGATAGATTTTGAAAGGGTTGAGAGACTAATAGGAAAGAGAATAGGCAGAGAGAGTATTCTAAATATACTTGAGTACCTTGAATATGATATTCTTAAATCAGATAACACCGGAGCCTCTCTCTCTGTTCCTTGTTACAGGGTGGATGTAACCAGAGAGTGTGATATAGTGGAGGATGTTCTCAGAATATATGGATATAACAATGTAGAGATTCCTGAGAGGATGGTTGCATCCATTACTCCCGGCCGTAAACCTGACCCGGAGAGTGTTAAGGAGGGGTTATCGGCATTTCTGGCGGCAAGCGGATTCCATGAGATAATGAATAACTCACTTACAAAAGGAGAGTACTACTCAAAACTTAAAAGTTTTCCGGAGGAGAATCTGGTTAAGATTCTGAATCCTCTGAGTTCAGACCTCAATGCAATGAGACAAACTCTGCTCCTTAGCGGGCTGGAGGTAGTATCATACAATATCAACAGACAGTCTTCAGATCTCAAACTTTTTGAGATAGGGAATGTATACTCCTATTCACCTGCAGATGATGGTGATTTATCTCCTGCTCTGAATCTTAAGTCATACAAAGAGGGGACAAAAATCTCCCTTATTGTGACCGGACCCGGTGTTCAATCGTGGAGAACATCGGCAATTCCTGCAAGTTATTTCACTCTTAAGGGGCAGCTTGAACTGCTTCTTAGAAGATATGGGATTGAGCCTGCAGATCTTGAGTACTCAAGTGCTCCGTCAGATATTTTCTCAGAGGGTCTGGTATACAAGACTCAATCAGGGAAGGAGATTGGAATGATGGGGACTATATCTCAAACTCTTTTAAAGAGATTTGGTATAAAACAACAGGTCTTTGCAGCTGAAATTTCCTGGGATATCTTGTTCCAGCTTATAAAAAAACAGAAGGTGCTCTTTAAGGAGATGCCTAAATTCCCTGAGGTTAAGAGAGATCTTGCGCTCCTCCTTGATGAGGGAGTTAACTTTACAGAAATTCGCAAAAGTGCATTTAAAGCTGAGCGGAAGATTCTTAAAAGTGTAACTCTATTTGATGTTTACAGAGGTGATAAGATTCCTGAAGGGAAAAAACAGTATGCCATAAGTTTTGTTTTGCAGGATTCTGAAAAGACCTTGACAGACAAATATGTAGAGGAGACTATGTCTAAACTGCTCAAAAATTTTGAGACAAATTTTGGAGCACAGCTCAGATAGGTTATCACCGGCAGAATATCGATAATGGAGAAAATCCGGAAATATCTTAATCTTGTAAAGTTCTCTCATACAATCTTTGCAATGCCCTTTGCCCTTACAGGTCTCTTTCTGGGAACTGAGAGGGGAGGGGGCCATTTTTCGTGGAGCCTCCTGGGACTTGTAATATTGGCAATGGTCTTTGCAAGGAATGCTGCAATGGGATTTAACAGATGGGCAGACAGAGAGATTGATGCCCGCAATCCCAGAACTGCTTCAAGAGAGATTCCCGCCTCAGAGATATCACCATCATCTGCTCTGCTTTTTGTTTTGATTAATGCTGCACTTTTTGTTGCTGTAGCAGGTTTTATCAACAAACTAGCCCTACTTCTTTCACTCCCGGCTCTTATAGTACTGCTTGGTTACAGTTACCTTAAGAGATTTACACCGCTTTGTCACTATGGAGTGGGCCTTGCCCTGGGAATTGCACCATCAGCTGCCTATATTGCAGTTACAGGGACTCTCTCTCTTGCAGCAGGGCTGCTTTCGCTTATAGTGTTTTTCTGGTCAGGAAGTTTTGATATTCTCTATGCAATTGCAGATGAGGAGTTTGATAAAGAGCAGGGACTGCGTTCAATTCCGCAAAGCGTTGGAAGATGGTGGTCACTATTTATCTCTGCAGCAGGTCATACAATTGTACTTCCGCTGCTTGTTATACTCTACTATACAGGAGATTTTGGTTACCTCTATATAACCGGAGCCTCAATATTTTCGCTTCTGCTTATATACCAGCATATAATCGTAAAGCCGTCCGATATATCAAGGCTTAATGCCGCCTTTTTTACATCAAACGGCTTTGCTTCAGCAATTTTTGCAATTTTTGCGATAGCAGATCTGCTGATTAATTAGTTATTTTAATTCACCCATTAATCTCGCAACCGGGTATCTGTTGACATTTAATTCAACTGTTTTACGAACTTTGGACATAAAGAACTGCAGGATTGCATTTGGATCTTTTGCAAAGGCCGGGTCACTTCTCTTTTTCTCTTCAAACTCTGCCTTAAGCTTTGGATCTGCAGCCAGCATTTCACGACCTTTTACCTCCATGTAGTTTAGTCTTATCCAGAACTCGGTTGATGGTCTTGCCCAGTTGTTGTAAAAGCCCCAGCTTACAAGAGATGTTGGAGATTTTGGCTCAAGAAGATGTGCTATGATTTTTACTTTTGGTTGTGATGTTTTTACTATAATATCTCCCTTTCTGAATGGTACCTTTTCAGTTTGCACACTATAGTCAACATTTAGCTGGAATCTGCCCTCATATGGGAACTGAGACCATTTTGGATTGCGGAATCTGTAGGTCTCCACCTCCAGGACCTTATCCTCTGTTAGTCTTTCGTACACTATTCCGTGAACATCCAGAAGCTCTGCAGTCTCTGATTGCTCCTGAGGTATAATATAGGCATTGGGCAGTTTGACTAGCAGTTCAGGTTTGTATGATGTGAACAGCGGCATCTTAACGGTAACAGGGGCAGTGCGGTCTGAAAACCTCCACTCGGCACCGGAGAGGTCACTTATAACTGTTTTTTCTTCCCATGCCAGGAAATCAACCATCTCGCTCTCCTTTTTGTCGTGGGCAAACATAAGCGGTAGGGAGTCTCTTCTGAAGGCCTCGGAGGCGACAAGTACATCGGCCTCATTTAGGGCCTTTCTTAAAGTAGATGAGTTTTTCCCGGAAATATCCATCGAGGATAGGATTATGTTGTAAGCGGCAGTAACTCTTTCTTTATAAGGTTTGTATATGTGGTTCTCAAGGAGAAGGCCTATTCTGTTATTCGCCGATGCATAGCCGTTTGAGTATTGAGGGGGAAAGTTATCAGGAAGGAGACCTGCACCGGGATTTGTGTAGCTGTTGAATTCAAAGTATGGAAAGATGGGATATCCGGCCTTTTCCAAAGAGTTTTTCAGCTCTTTTTCAAATATATTTTTACTCCAGTGAAGCATTGGTTCTGCAAGAAATCCGCAGTGGTCAAGGCCGTAGGTTGATACATACTGGAAGTCTGCTCCGTTTGTTACATGAATATCAATAAATATCTCGGGCATCCATTTGCCGTAAAGTTTTAGCAGAGCTCTTGTCTCTGGGGCATCTGCCTTTATAAAATCTCTGTTCATATTTAGACGGTGAGCTGTAAACCTTGCCCCCACCTCTTCAGGACCATTCTGGTTAATACGGTAGTGGCTTCCAAAATCCTCATGGCCATCTACATTGATAATAGGAATAAAGAGAAGTGATGCATGTTCAAGAATCTCCATGTGTTTTCCGTTGATTGCAATATCTCTTATCAGCATAAGACCGGCATCCTTTCCGTCTGGTTCTCCTGCGTGGATTGAGGCTTCTGCAAGTACCACAACCCTTCCCTTCGCCCTGATCTGTTCAGGTGATGTTAATCCATCCTTATCCAGAATCAGAAGCGGAATATCTCTTCCTTGTGGAGAAACACCAATTGATATATAGTTTACCATTGATGAACTTGCAGCAAGCATCTTTGAATAATCTACAGTCTCAGCGTACCTTGGAGTTCTGTTGAATCCACTCTTTTCATAATGTGTAAGAAATTTATCTTTAAACTGTCCTGCTGCCTTGGATGGAGCTGTTAATGAAAAGAGGAGTGCAATAGTAAAAACAAAAACTCCTCCTCTGGGGAAAAGTGATAAACGGAAGAAATTTAAGCGCATGTGAATAAGTTCAATTTGTTAATATTGATTAGTGGTGTCATTTATCAAATTTAGACAATAAATTCAGCTTTTAGTTTAATTATCATGTTTGCAACTTATATACTGACCATAAAGTTGTTTTTTCTAGTAATTATCAGTTATCTGTATCAGCTAAGGAAAACATTGGCTCCCGAAGAGGGAGGGGACCCATCGAAGATGGGGAGGATTTTCCTGGCTGATACAGATAACTGATATAATAAAAAAAGGCTAACCAATTACTTTTTGGTCAGCCTCTTTTTTGTGTAATTCAAACACTTAGCCTATTTTCTGCCGTACTGAGCAAGCGCTCCAAGCTCCTCTTCAATGCGAAGGAGTTGGTTGTATTTTGCCATCCTGTCTGAGCGGCTAAGTGATCCGGTTTTAATTTGACCGGAGTTAGTTGCAACAGCAATATCTGCAATAGTAGAGTCCTCGGTTTCGCCTGAACGGTGTGAAGTAACTGAGGTGTATTTGTTGCGGTGAGCGAGTTCAATTGCGTTGAGAGTCTCTGTAAGGGTACCAATCTGGTTAACCTTGATCAAAATTGAGTTTGCGCATCCTGTCTCAATTCCCTTTTTGAGGAACTGAACATTTGTAACAAAGAGGTCATCACCTACAAGCTGAATTTTTGTGCCCAGGGCATCTGTAAGCATCTTCCAGCCTGTCCAGTCCTCTTCTGCCATACCATCTTCAATTGAGTCGATAGGGTATTTCTCTGCAAGAGATTTTAGGAATTCAACTTGAGCAGCTGCATCTCTTTTTGCACCGTTAGGGCCTTCAAATTTGCTGTAATCGTAGATTCCATCTTTGTAGAATTCGCTTGCTGCGCAGTCAAGAGCAATTGTGATGTCCTTTCCTGGTATATAACCTGCCTTGGTAATTGCTGCAAGAATTGATTCAAGAGCATCTTCTGTACCGTTGAGAACGGGTGCAAATCCACCCTCATCACCAACAGCTGTGCTGAGACCCCTGTCGTGGAAAATCTTCTTTAGATTGTGGAATACTTCGGCACCCATTCTAAGACCCTCTCTGAAGCTGGCTGCCCCAATAGGACGAATCATAAACTCCTGGAAAGCGATAGGGGCGTCTGAGTGAGAACCGCCGTTGATAATGTTCATCATAGGGACAGGAAGCGTTACTGCATTTACGCCGCCAATGTAACGGTAAAGTGGAATTTGCAGATAGTCTGCTGCTGCTCTTGCAACTGCAAGGGATACTCCAAGAATAGCATTTGCACCAAGTTTTGACTTAGTAGGGGTACCATCAAGTTCAATTAGAAAATTATCAATCTCTGCCTGGTTAAGAGCGCTCATTCCAAGGATTGCGGGGGCAATTATGTCATTTACATTTTGTACTGCCTTGAGGACGCCTTTTCCAAGGTAACGGCTCTTGTCACCGTCTCTGAGTTCCAGAGCCTCATTTATTCCTGTAGATGCTCCTGAAGGAACAGCTGCCCTTCCAAAGGCACCTGAAAGGAGTTGTACATCTACTTCAATGGTGGGGTTACCGCGTGAGTCAAGAATCTCGCGGGCAAATACATTACTGATTTCCATATTGTTCAATTATATTTAAAAGTGTATTACAAAAAATCGTTGCAAAAATAATCAATATCGCTGAATTTTCAGTCTTTCAGAAGATATTCCACTGTAGAGACAACCCTTACAACTTTGATATGCGGAGAGTTTGCATCTCTGTCGCTTATTGAAAACTGGCCCTGGCTTGCGCTCTTGATTTTGCCGAGTCTGCTTTGAGAGTCTTTCGCAAATTTCTCGGCAGCCTCTCTGGCATTTTTGGTGGCCTCTTCAATCATGGCCGGTTTAATCTCGTTTAACTTGGTGTAGACAAACTGGGTAACAAATTGGTAATCCCCTGTACTTAGTGCAACACCCTTCTGAAGCAGATCAGATTGTGAAGATATCAGTCCTCTTACCAGCTCAACCTTTTCTGATGTTACAGTAAGTACGCTTGTAATATTGTAACGGTATGCAGCAGGCTGGCTCTGATATCTCTCAGCACTCATATCGATTATCTGAGGGGCCGATACAGATATCTCTGTCTCATCCAGTCCGCTTGCTATGAGGTAATCTTTGATTATTTTGTTCTTTGAATTAATTGAGCTGTAAAGAGAGGCTAGATCGTTGCCTATCTCCTTGAATGCGATAGGCCAAATTACTCTGTTAGCCGGGACATCCCTCTCTGCAAGTCCTTTGACAGATACAACCCTGTCATAGGATTTAAAGTACTTTACTGAACTGAAAATTGAAAATGACAAAATAGCAGCCCCAATAACGACTGCAGCCAAAGTTAAGATATGGCCGTTTTTACCTAAGCTCTCCATAATTTTCTATACATTTGCAATATCTATAACAAATTTCAAGCCATGAAAAAGCACCTGTTTTATTATTATCTGACAGCTATTGCAGCACTGTTTATATCATTTTCAACTATTTCTGCTCAGGAGAGCTTAAAGATTGTAAGAGGGAAAATAGATACACTTAAAGCTCTGCCCGGGTCAGTACACTATATTACTGGAGTGGCACCTGCCGGATCAACGGTTTATGTTAACGGAACAGAGGTTAAACAGTATAAAACCGGTTCATTTGGTGCCGAACTCAGACTAGCCGAGGGGGAGAATCCTGTCTTGGTAAAGGCCGAGTTTAGTGGAGCCGCTTTAGAGGAGAAGTTTTCAATTTTTCTTGTAAAGCCTCAGATTAAGGAGGCAGTTATGCCTGAATCAGATTTTCCGGGTGTTGTGGTCTCAACCCGTGAAAGGGCTTACCTTAACTACGATGTAGGGGAAGACAGACTTGGAGGGGCTAAAATTAATTTTCTCTCGCCGGGAATTAAGATGGAGCTGCTTGACTCGGCAAATTTTCTCTATAAAGTGAGGTTATCAGACAGCAGACACGCTTTTATTCCTAAATCCCTTGTAAAGAGAGAGCCTGCAGGAACAAGACCTGCTGCTTCACTTACCAGTTCGTGGAGTGTTTCTAAAAGTGGAAAGAGTGATGTCATCAGGGTGGCCCTGAGTGACAGGCTGCCATATATTATTTACCAGGAGATGGAACCAAGAAGGATCGTGGCAGAGATTCACGGAGCAGCAAATAACTCAAACTGGATAACTCAGTATCTTGATCTGGAGTCTGTTGAATATGTAGATTTTAATCAGGTTTCGCATGATATTTACAGGGTTAACATCTATCTTAAAGATAAATACAGCTGGGGTTATAAAGCGGAATACAGTGGAAATTCACTGGTGATTACTGTGAAACACACCCCTCAACCAGCCTATAAAGGCTCTCTTGCCGGATTAAAAATTGGGGTGGATGCCGGTCACGGCGGAACAGCCTCCGGCGCAGTAAGTACATCGGGGATAAAAGAGAAGGATCTCAACCTCGCTATGGCATATATGCTTAAAAGAGAGCTTGAGAAAAAAGGTGCTTCAGTTGTTCTCAGCAGAGGCGATGATTCCGATCTTACAATGTACGAAAGGGTGGATATATTTGATGCAGCTGGCGTGGACCTTATGGTTTCAGTACATTGCAATGCCGGAGGAAATCCACTCAGGCCGGGAGGAACCAGTACTTATTATAAGCATATTGAATACAGAGATCTTGCAAAATCTGTTCTTGAGAGACTACTTGAACTTGATGTAAAAAACTTTGGCCTTATCGGTAACTTTAACTTCTCTCTAAATGCTCCAACCTTCTACCCGAACCTTCTTGTTGAAACTCTGTTTATGAGTAGTCTTCAGGATGAGGAGATGCTTGCAGATCCAGTGTTTCAGAATATGATGATGAAGAGGGTAGTTTCTGGTTTGGAAGATTATATGAAAAAGGTTAAATCCTCATTGAAAAGGAGGTAAAAGAAAAACTTTATGGGTTTTAAACTGGTTTCTCCATACAGCCCCACTGGTGATCAGCCTCAGGCTATAGATGAGCTGTCAGGATACCTTAATGAAGGTGTCTCCGCAATGACTTTGCTTGGTGTTACAGGCTCGGGTAAGACATTTACAATGGCAAATGTGATGGAGCGGCTCCAGAGACCGGCCCTGATACTTAGTCATAATAAAACTCTTGCTGCTCAGCTATATGGTGAATTTAAAGCCTTCTTCCCTGAAAATTCAGTTGAGTACTTTGTCTCCTACTATGATTACTATCAGCCGGAGGCTTACCTCCCTACAACTGATACTTATATTGAGAAAGACCTTAGTATTAATGATGAAATTGAGAAGCTCAGGCTTGCTGCAACAAGTGCACTGCTTTCCGGCAGAAAGGATATAATTGTTGTATCCAGCGTATCCTGTCTTTACGGAATTGGAAATCCGGAAGATTTTCACTCCAATACAATAAAACTGAAAAGAGGGACAAAGATATCCCGGAACAGACTACTTTACTCATTGGTAGACAGCCTCTACTCCAGAAATGAAAATGAATTTAAAAGAGGCGTCTTCAGAGTGAGGGGAGATAGTGTAGATATATATCCAGCCTACACAGACACAGCTCTGAGGATTATATTTTTTGGTGATGAGATTGAGTCCATAGAACTTTTTGATCCGCTGAGCGGAGTCCATATAGAGGATATGGAGGAGATATCGGTATATCCTGCAAATATTTTTGTCACAACCAAGGAGAGACAGAAGGCAGCCATTCATAACATACAGGACGATCTTCTTAAACAGACTGATTATCTTCATGAAATAGGAAAGCACATTGAGGCAAAGAGGCTCAAGCAGAGAGTTGAGTATGATCTGGAGATGATTAAGGAGATAGGCTACTGCTCAGGGATAGAGAATTATTCAAGATACTTTGACGGTAGAGCTCCGGGAACCAGGCCATTCTGTCTGCTTGACTACTTCCCAAAAGACTTTATTACAATTATTGACGAGAGCCATGTTACAATACCTCAGGTGAGGGCTATGTACGGGGGAGATAAGGCAAGAAAGGAGACTCTTATAGACTACGGATTCAGATTACCTGCCGCCGCAGATAACAGGCCGCTGAAATTTGAGGAATTTGAGTCCCTTATAGGGCAGAGAGTATTTGTTAGTGCAACACCAGCTGATTATGAACTTATGGTTTCTGAGGGACTTGTTGTAGAGCAGGTGGTTAGACCAACAGGATTGCTGGACCCTCCAATTGATGTGAGACCAACCAGGAATCAGATTGATGACCTTCTTGAAGAGATTCGTAAAAGAGTGGACAAGGACGAGAGGGTTCTTGTAACCACTCTCACAAAGAGGATGGCTGAGGAGTTGGATAAATTTCTTACCAAAATTGATATAAGGAGCAGATATATTCACTCTGATGTTGATACTCTTGAGCGGGTGGAGATCCTTGAAGATTTTCAGACAGGTCGTTTTGATGTCCTTATTGGTGTAAACCTTCTCAGAGAGGGGCTCGATCTTCCGCAAGTCTCACTGGTCGCAATACTTGATGCAGATAAGGAGGGCTTCCTGAGATCAGAGAGGTCACTTACCCAAACTGCAGGCAGGGCTGCAAGGAATATTGATGGAAAGGTTATCATGTATGCGGACAGAATAACAGGCTCTATGCAGAGAACAATTGAGGAGACAGAGAGAAGAAGGGCCAAACAGAAGGAGTACAACCTCTTAAATAATATAGAACCTAGGCAAATTGCAAGACAGGTAAGGAGTGTTCTTGGTAAGAGCAGGGACTTTCAGCTCGAAGACTCTGAAAAGAGTCCTCTCCTTGCCGACCCTGTAATGGCATATCTTAACCCTGAAATGCTCAGAGAGGCTATAGATGAGGCGCGCAAGGAGATGGAGAGGGCGGCGGCGGATCTCGATTTTATGAGAGCGGCTAAGTTCCGTGATCAGATGGTTGCATTAAGAAATATTTTAGAAAAGAGAGGCAAATGATTTCAGAAAAGCTAGAAAAAATTTTCAGAAATTCATCTGAAAGGGAGTTGCAGCTGCTATCAAGAGCTGCAGCCATTGCCGCCGCCTCCCTTGAAGGAGTTAAGCGAGACGACGGGAATCCATTTATGAATCATGTAACCTCAGTTGCAGAGATTGTTGCTTCAGAGGTAGGACTTCCTTTGCCTGCTGTATGTGCTGTTTTCCTGCACGAGGCCTTCAGGGTTGAGAGGGATGGAATTAAACATTTAAAGGGGGAGTTTGGGGATGAAATTCTTAACATAGTTGAGAGTCTTAATAAAATATCAGAAATTAAACCTAAAGAGACAGGTCTTCAGGCAGAGAATTTTAGAAAATTAATAGTGTCTTATTCCAGAGATCCCAGGGTAACTCTGATTAAACTTGCTGACAGACTTGAGGTGATGAGATGCCTGGAGAGTTTTCCTAAATCAAAACAGGTTAAAAAGTCAACCGAAACCCAGTTTCTTTATGCCCCGCTTGCTCACCAGCTGGGACTCTACAAAATGAAGAGTGAGATGGAGGACATTGCCTTCAGATTCACAGATCCAGAAAACTACAGACTGGTAGCAAATAAACTGAAGGCAGGAGAGCAGGAGAGAAAGAGGCTTACAGATCTGTTTGTTAAGCCGGTTGAAATGGCTCTGAAGAGAGCCCATATCAGGTACAGGCTTAAGAGCAGAACAAAGACAGCTTTCTCAATATGGAAAAAGATGCAAAAACAGCAGATTTCATTTGAGCAGGTAGCAGACCTTTTTGCCATCCGGATTATCATTGACTCTTCACCAGAGACAGAAAAAGAGGTGTGCTGGAATGTTTACTCTATCGTAACAGAGTATTACCAGCCAGATACAAAAAGGTTAAGGGATTGGATTACTGTTCCTAAGGAAAATGGATACGAATCACTGCATACAACTGTTTCAGGCCCTCAGGGGAGTACTATTGAGGTTCAGATTAGAAGTGAGAGGATGGATGAAATTGCAGAGAGCGGTCACGCCTCTCACTGGTCTTATAAAGGGATTAAAAGTGCAGGGGGACTTGACTACTGGCTAGAGGGCGTAAAGAGGTTACTTGAATCACCGGAGAAAAGTAATCCTGACATAATGGATTTTGCAGAGATGGAGGAGATATTCGTATTTACCCCTGCCGGAGATCTTAGAAAACTCGCAAAAAACGCCAGTGTACTTGATTTTGCTTTTGATATTCACACTAATCTTGGGCTCAAGTGTTCAGGAGCAAAGGTTAACGGAAAACTATGCTCCATAAGAGAGAGGCTTAAGACCGGAGATGTTGTTGAAATTATTTCAAATAAAAACCAGAAACCCTCAATTGACTGGCTCAATTTTGTAGTCTCTTCCAAGGCAAGGGCCAGGATAAAACTTAAAGTCAAAGAGGATGAGGTAAAGTCAGCATCAGCAGGCAGAGAGCTTTTCGAGAGGAGGATGAACAACTGGAAACTCAGTTTTAATGATGATATCCTGGCATTTCTGGTTAAACACTATAAGCTTAAAAGTATATCTGAATTTTTTGCTGCACTGGGTAATTCAACTGTAGATATTTCTGAAATTAAGAGTATTATACAGTCCAGAGATGATGCAGAGGAGTCAAAAGAGATAACTGAAATTAAGGGGGTTCAGTCAAAAACTACTCCCGGTGATTATTTGATTATTGATGAAAAGCTCAATAATATCGATTTTAAACTTGCAAAATGCTGTAATCCAATAAAAGGTGATGATATTTTTGGCTTTGTCACTATCAGGGAGGGGATTAAAATTCACAGGATTACCTGTCCAAATGCTTCAAGGCTTATTGAAAACTATCCATACAGAGTTCAGAGTGCAAGATGGAAGGAGAGTGCAATATCAAACAGTTTTCAGGCTGCAATAAGAATAAGTGCATACGAAGAGGGGGGGCTTGGCAGGCAGATAATGGATCTGGTTTCCGGTTTTAACATAACATTAAGGCATTTTTCTATTTCCGGGAATAAAGGTATGGTGGAAGCTAAACTTCAGGTATTGATACCGAATAATCAGATGCTTGATAAAATAATATTTAACCTCAGGAAACTGAAGGGGGTAAAAACAGTTAGCAGAATATCAAATGTTTGATAACAATATAAATATAAAAGGGGCAAGGGTAAACAACCTTAAAAATTTAAACCTTAGTATCCCCAGGGAGAAGCTTGTTGTAGTATCCGGCATCTCAGGTTCCGGAAAATCGAGTCTGGCCTTTGATACCATCTTTGCTGAGGGTCAGAGAAGATTTGTTGAGAGCCTTTCATCTTTTGCCAGACAATTTTTGGGAAGGATGTCCAAACCGGATGTAGATGAGATATCCGGAATTCCACCGGCTATTGCCATAGAACAGAAGGTTAACACAAGAAATCCACGCTCAACTGTTGGAACTACTACTGAAATATACGACTATCTCCGGTTGCTCTACGCAAGGGTAGGTATAACCTACTCTCCGGTTACTGGAGAGCAGGTAAAAAGACACAGCGTAAAAGATGTTTCTGAGTATATTCTCTCTCTGGAAACCGGAATACCTGTCTATATTTTGGTTCCACTTGGCCTGCTTAAAACCCTAAACGGGGTTGAGAAATTACTTGCAATTAAAGAACAGGGGTTTACAAGACTCTTTATTGATGGTGAGCTTGTCAGAATTGATGACCTCCTCTCTGAAAAAGTACCCGTTGGTGATTACTCTTTGCTGGTTGACAGATTGATTAAGGAGAGCAGTGATGAACTTATTTCCAGGCTTCAGGATTCACTAAACACAGCATTTAATGTAAGCGCAGCTTTAGGAGACGAAAGGGGCTCTCTGCTTATTTCAACAGGCAGAAAAGGAGAGGTGCCAAAGCCATTTTCCACCCTTTTCGAGGCCGATGGAATATCTTTTGAAGAGCCCACAGAACTTCTTTTCAGTTTTAATAATCCTTTGGGTGCCTGTCCCGAATGCTCCGGATATGGTAAAGTTTTGGGGATTGATGAGGCGCTGGTTGTCCCTGACTCATCACTCTCAATATACCAAGAGGCAATTGCCTGCTGGAAAGGCGAAACAATGAGCCTCTTCAGGGAGGAGCTGGTTAATAACTCAGATAAGTTTGGATTCCCTATACATAAACCATATTACCAGCTTTCAAAAGAGCAGAAATTGCTTTTATGGACAGGAAATGAATATTTCACAGGCCTTAACGAGTTTTTCAAAATACTTGATCAGAATAAGTACAAAATTCAGTACAGAATAATGAAGAGCCGTTATACCGGAAAGAGTGTCTGCCCATCCTGCGGTGGTGCCCGGCTTAGAAAAGAGGCATTATATGTAAAGATTGGAGGTAAAAATATAAGTGATCTTCTGGAGATGTCAATAGGTGAGGTGAAGAACTTCTTTGATAACCTTGTACTGAATGATTATCAATCCAGAATTGCCGGCCGTGCTCTTAAAGAGCTCCAGGACAGACTCACATATATTGACTCAGTTGGTCTCTCTTATCTTACGCTTAACCGCCCGTCAAACACTCTGTCAGGTGGTGAGAGCCAGCGGATTAATTTGGTTAGCTCTCTGGGAAGTAATCTGGTCGGCTCTCTTTATGTACTGGACGAACCGAGTATCGGACTGCATCCACGGGACACAGCAAGGCTCATATCTGTCGTAGAGCGCCTCAGAGACCTTGGTAACACAGTCCTTATTGTTGAACACGATGAGGAGATAATTGAGGCTGCCGATGAACTCATCGACATAGGCCCTCTTGCAGGAAGAGGGGGTGGAGAGCTGGTCTATCAGGGCAAGGTAAGGGGAGATATACCTGAGAAAGAGATGGAGAGAAGCCTTACCCTTCAGTATATATTTGGGAAGGAGAAAATAGAAGTGCCTGAAAAACGGAAAAGGTGGAGCTCATATATTGAAGTAGCGGGTGCATACGAGCACAACCTAAAGGAGATTGATGTAAAGTTTCCTCTAAGGGTCTTTACTGCAGTTACCGGGGTAAGCGGATCCGGTAAATCTACACTTGTAAGGGATATTCTCTATCCGGCACTCTCCAGAAGGATTAATCAGCTTGGCGATAAACCAGGTGCTCACAAGGAGCTGAGAGGGGATCTGGATAAAATTACTGCTGTTGAGTATGTGGACCAGAATCCAATTGGAAAATCAACCAGATCTAACCCGGCTACATATCTAAAAGTGTATGATGAAATCAGAAAACTCTTCTCTGAGCAGCCATACGCAAAGGCAAACGGTTTTGGACACTCCCACTTCTCTTTCAATATTGATGGAGGCAGATGTCCTGAGTGTCAGGGAGAGGGTGTTATAAAAATTGAGATGCAGTTTATGGCTGATGTTCAGATGGTTTGTGACTCATGCCAGGGTAAAAGGTTTAAGGATGATATCCTTGAGGTGAGATATAAAGGATATAATATAAATGATATCTTGAATATGAGTGTTGAGGAGGCAATAGAGTTTTTCTCTGCTCAAAAAGAGCCGATTGCATTGAGAATTGCTGAGAAACTAAAGCCATTAAAGGCAGTGGGACTCTCTTATGTTATGCTGGGACAGAGTAGCAGCACCCTTAGCGGAGGAGAGAGTCAGCGTGTTAAACTTGCTTCATTTCTTGGCAAAGAGAGTTCTCACGGCTCAATTATGTTTATATTTGATGAACCTACAACCGGGCTCCATTTCCACGATATTAAAAAACTGATGGACTCATTCAATGAACTTATTGCCAGAGGACACACTATCGTAGTGGTTGAGCATAATATGGATGTGGTGAAATGCGCAGACTGGATAATTGATATGGGTCCGGAAGCCGGAGAAGATGGTGGTCACGCTGTTTTTGAGGGGATACCTGAAGATCTGGTTAAATATGAGGAGAACCATACTGCCAGGGCGTTAAAAAAGAAATTGAACTGAAAATGAAGAGAGTCTCTGTACTTATAATTTTGTTATTCTCTTTAACACCTCTCCTTTCACAGGAGGAGCAGGAACCTTCACTAAGGTGGAGTTTCTCCCCTCAGGTTGGAACTGATCTGGGGGTTACTCTTCCCTATCCTATGAGTGCCATAGGTGGAATTTTTAATCCCTATCCGGATATTTTGCCATCGCTTGGAGCAAGAACTTCGTTCAGATTCAAACAGGGATGGGTGATGGGTGCTGAGGTTACATACAAGACAGTCTCTATGACCGCAAATGCAAGGGTGGAGAATCAGATGATGCTCTCAGGAAATGGCGATACAAAACAGTATTTCTCCGGAACAGCTTTTCTTAGCAGCAGTTTCACTCAGTTAGAGGTTCCTCTGTATGTAAAATATATGATTGGTAAGAAAGGTATTCACAGAGCCTTGCTTGGTGGATACTGGTCTTATATTCTGGAGGGTAGATTTTCAACGGAAGCAAGAAAGGGGTATATAGGATCAGAACCTGACAGAGCCGATAACATTGTTGACCCTGCCTATCCAATTCTTATGGATTTTTCACAGGCACTCGGTGACTGGGATGCCGGTATATTAATTGGATATGAGCTTGGAATAAATGAGAGGCTTAATATGGGAATCAGAGTTATGACAGGACTCAGAGATATCTTTGGGGGTTCTACACCTTTTGAGTACAGTATGATTCATTTAAGAGGCACTATAGTAGTAAGCTATAATATCTTTGAAACAAAGAGGTAGCTTTTCAGCTAGTAACTCGAAGATATCTGATAAATCAGGTGAAAGAGGAATTTTGTTCTGTTTGACATTACAGGATAGTTAATAAAGTAGTGATCATCCGTAGTCTTGTAAGTATGCATATGTATTCCCGAAGTAACCAGAACGGAGGGGATTCCCTTTTTGGAAAAAGAGTTCTGGTCAGAGGTTTTAAAGAATAGTTCAGCAAAGGCGGGACTTCCGTAAAATGTGAAATCGGGCTCAATAATATTCCCGGAATCTCTTCTTGCATTTGATGCCTTGGCTCTTGCCATCTCTCTTCCCTTTTTGTCACCTACTATAAGAATGTAGTTTTCAGCTGATCCCGGTGGGGCAAAAGTAGTCCCTATCTGATCAATATTAAGGTTGAAAAGTATTTTAGATGGATGAACGGGCAGGTTTTTTATAAACTCTTCTGAACCGGCCATATTATTCTCTTTTCCGTCCAGCATAAGGAATATAATATTGTGCCTCAGATGAACAGGGCTGTTTCTCAACTGATAGAAGAGATTTGCCAGAGTTACCATAACAGTTACACCGGAGGCATTGTCGTCTGCACCATTGTATATTTTACCGCCAAGTTTGCCCAGATGGTCGTAGTGGGCAGATACAACAATATATTTATCGGAATAGCCATTAGCTAGAACAACACCAGCAAGATTTCTTCCTGTTAACTCCCCCATTTTAAAACTGCGGATGAATGTCTGTGAGTAGAAGGGAATCATCTCCCAGGAGGCAAAGAGTCTGGAGACAGTAGCCAGAGACATTAATGCTCCGTTACTGTTTGAGGCTCTCCCCTCCATAACATCATCTGCAAAAAAAGAGAGCAGATTTTTTTGTCTCTCTTCACTAACCGATGCTGCAATCCTCTCTATATCTCTGAATTGTCCCAGTGAAACAGTAAAAGTAAGGAGCGTAAAGGTGGCGGTAAATATGGAACGCCTCAGGAAATAGTTCATCTATTATTATTTATATTTGCAAAAATAACTCATTTTAATGAAAAAAGTTCTGAGATTCATTTTTGTCTATCTTCCACTCTCCTTTTTTCTTCTATCGCTGTCACTAATAGTGATTTTAAAATGGGTACCTGTATATGTGACTCCACTTATGATAGTGAGAAGTTTTCAGTTTATTGACAAAGAGGATTTCAAAACAGTTAAAAGGTGGAGGAGTCTGGATAAGATTTCAGACAATATGGCAATGGCTGTTATGGCATCAGAGGATACTCGCTTTCTTGAGCATAAGGGGTTTGACTGGACAGAAATTGACAATGCACTTGAAGCCAGCAAAAGAGGTAAAAGGCTGAGGGGTGCAAGCACTATAAGCCAGCAAACTGCAAAAAATGTCTTTTTATTTCCATCCAGATCCTGGATAAGAAAGGGATTTGAGGCATATTTTACACTTGGTATTGAGTTGATTTGGGGTAAAAAGAGGATAATGGAGGTATATCTGAATGTTGCAGAGATGGGCCCGGGAATTTATGGTGCCGAGGCTGCGGCACGGGAGTTGTTTGGAAAGAGTGCAGCGAAACTGACATCCAGGGAGAGTGCTCTGATTGCCGGAGCTCTTCCGAATCCTCTTAAAAGGAGGGCGGACAGACCATCGGCCTACCACAACTCAAGAGCAGGTGCCATTCAACGGATGATGGGTATGATTGCCAGACCGGAGTGGCTAAATGATAACAAACCAAAAAAGGTTAAACTGAAAAAATGAAAAAAACAGCACCAGGTAAAATATTATACATTGCTCTTCTTGCAGTAACTCTTTTTGTATCCGGAAATGCCATCGGACAATATGATAAACAGCAATTTTTCTACAGAGGAAGGCAGTTTTTGATTGAGGGCAAATATGTTCAGGCAATTGAGAACTTCAATATCTTATCTCAGCTTGATACAACTCTTTATGAATCATATTTTTTCAGAGGTATAGCAAAATATAATCTTGGAGATTTTCTGGGAGCACAAATTGATTTTGACAGGACTTTAACAATTAACCCTCTCTATACTCCTGCATATCACTACAGGGCTATAACCCTGAGCAGAACGGGTAAATATGATTTGGCACTTAAGGACCTGGAGGAGGCAGTTGATCTCAGACCGGGATATACAGGCCTCTACTTTAGCAGAGGGGTTACCTATTTTCTCTCCCAACAGTTTGAGAAGGCAGTTGAGGATTTTAACAGATTTATAAGGTATGAACCAAAAGTTACGGATGCCTATTTAAACAGGGGGGCCTCATATCTCTTTCTTGGGGATACCACCAAAGCGTTGAATGATTATCAGACTGCAATCTCTTTAAACAGATTTGAACCGGAAGGATATATAAGAAGGTCTCGGATTTATGTTCTCCAGAATGAGATTGAGAAGGCTCTTCAGGATCTGGATCAGGCTATAAAGTTAGATTCTTTAAATGCATTTGCCTATTTCAACAGAGCACTTGTGAGGTACAATGCCAAAGATATTATGGGAGCACTGGGAGATCTTGAGAGAGTTCTCAGGGAGGATCCGGGTAACTCTCTTACTCTCTATAACAGGGCTCTTATAAGGTCACAGATTGGGGATTATAATAATGCACTGGAGGATTACGACAGGGTTCTCTCAATTAACCCAAATAATGTTCTTGCGTATTACAACAGAGCTACACTTTTTGTACAGCTGGGCAGATACAGAGATGCAATGGATGATTACTCCCAGGCAATTAACCTCTATCCCGATTTTGCAAATGCATATATAAACCGCTCATATGTAAAGAATCAGCTTGGTCAGTTTAACTCAGCAAAAAGTGACTATGAAATAGCCCAAAAGAAGATTAGGGATTACAAATCCAGGGTAGGAGACACAACATTGGCTCACACACTTGCAGATACAACACGAAAATTTGACAGATTACTGGCACTTGATGCTGATTTTGCAAAGAGGGATTTTAATAATGAGTTGCTTCAATACAGAGATGTCGATATCAGACTTAAACCGCTGTTTAAATTCCGGGCTGCTCCTGAGGCAAAACTGTTAATGGCTCTTGAGAATAGATTTGACTCTCCGGAAATGGAACAGTTCAAACGCTCATTACCTGTTCCGGTTGAGCTTACAACCTCCCAGCCTGAGATATCTCAGAAAACAATTGATGAGATGAGGAGACTGACAGAGGCAAAGCTAAAGGAGAAGACTGAGGGGAGGGCTCTCTTCACAAAAGCTCTCATAGAAGCGGGGAGCAAACAGTTCAACACTGCCCTTGACTGTTATAACAGAGCAATTGGGCTGGAGCCTGATGAAACTTTCTACTACATTAACAGAGGTGCACTCCAGAGTGAGATGATTGATTTTATATCCTCAATTGAGAGCAATGTACAGGTCCTTACATTGGATAACTCATCAGCAACTAGGGCAAAAGTTCAGGATCAGGCAACAAGAAGTTACGATTATACCCCTGCAATACACGATATGAAGAAGGCGGCAGCCCTCTCACCAGGATTTCCTTACATCTATTATAATCTTGGAAATCTCTATTGTATGTCAAGCGACATCCCTGAATCCATAGTCCAGTATACAAAAGCTATTGAACTATACCCCGGTTTTGGAGAGGCATACTATAACAGAGGTTTAGTTCTTATTTATTTAAGAGATAAGGAGAAAGGCTGTATTGATCTGAGCAAAGCCGGCGAGCTAGGCGTCAAAGAGGCCTATCCGGTAATATCAAAATATTGTGTTAAAGAGCAACAGTAAGTAGTGGTACTATTTTCTCAGTCTGTCTGCAGCTCTTACCATAGCTTCGTCTCTTGCTATGTATCTGAATGCCATCCATGACAGAATTGCAGCAACTATCGGAAATACTGCCGGTGTAGTAAATGCCGAGCCATCCGGTCTTACTATGAAGAGGTATACAATCCATGCCTGATATCCAATAAGAATAATTGCATTAAGCAGAGTTAGCCTCATTTGAATAACTCTCTTTTTATATAGGAATATTGATACAAGAGCAATAGCTGTTGTTATTGCATTGAATACAAGTAGCGGCATAATCTGAATAAGTTTAACTGACTCCACCTGAGATTTGGCTATTGTTACGAAAAAGAGTGAAGAGAGCAGAGCCGCTGCACCAAGAAGAAATAGTGTCTGTATTCTTTGTATCATAGATTGGTATTTTTCACAAAAGTATAAAATAAAGCTTATTTTTGTAGTTTAAAGCTATCAAATATGAATCAAATACCATCGTCTGAACTAATAATAAATAGTGACGGATCTGTATTTCATCTTCACATAAGGCCTGAAGAGCTGGCAGATACAGTAATTCTTGTAGGCGATCCCGGAAGAGTAGAGCTGGTTGCATCATACTTTGAATCGAGGGAATTTTCCAGGGCATCAAGAGAGTTTGTTACAGTAACAGGAAGGTATAACGGAAAGAGAATTACAGTTCTCTCAACCGGAATTGGTACTGATAATATTGATATTGTTGTAAATGAGCTGGATGCACTCGTAAATATTGATTTTGAAACCAGAACTCCTAAAAAGGAGCACAAGAGATTAAGGATTCTCAGAATAGGCACCTCTGGTGCAATTCAGCCTGAGATTCCGCTTGGATCATTTGTCCTTTCACATATATCTGTAGGGTGTGATGGCCTTCTAAACTGGTATCAATCAAGAGATTCAATATCAGATCTGGATATGGAAAGAGCCTTTATGGAGCATACTTCATGGCCTGATAATCTTCCCCATCCATATTTTGCAAATGCATCAGATTCTATTATCTCTCTTCTTGAGGATGTAACAATAAAGGGGGTGACAATTTCCGCATCAGGGTTTTATGGCCCTCAGGGCAGGGTTTTAAGGCTCCCTCTTGCAATGCCTGATATGGTCCATAAATTTGAAACCTTTAATTACAAGGGTAATAAAATTACCAATTTTGAGATGGAGGGTTCTGCAATAGCCGGACTATCAGGACTACTTGGTCATGACGCAGCAACTGTATGCTGTATAATAGCAAACAGGCACCTTCATGAAAGCCAGCCTGACTATAAACCATATGTAAAGAGGCTTATTGAAACAGCACTGGAAAGGTTAGCGAAATGATAAAAGAATCTCTTCTGGTATCACTTTTAACACTTCTGGACGACTCGGACCAGAGCGTTAAGGTGGCCGCCTGGGATAAATTACTGGAGTTGGGTGATACAGCTGCAGAAGAGATAGAGCAACTACTCCCGGAACTAAGCGCTAATTTTGACAAGGGTTATCTTGATTCTCTTTTATTAGAGCTAAAGTTAGAGATTGTTCTCAGGAGGTTAAAGAACTATCTTGATAATCCCGACCCTCTTTTGCTGGACGGCCTTCTCCTTGTATCAAATGCACTTGATCTCAATCTTGATAAAGTAAAGTATCTTACTATTGTACAGGATATTGCAGATGAAATTCTTCTTGAAATTAGCGATAACAGAACTGCAATTGAGAATATGGAGATATTTAACTATATATTCTTCAGGAGGATTGGATTCAAGCACGAGGATGATACAGTAACCATTAAAGAGAATGCTTTAATTACAAAAGTACTTGAGAGTAAGAAGGGGAATATTTTTACAATTCCAATTTGTTATTTTATTCTTGCACGACAATCAGGCTTACCGGTGTACCCTGTAATAGCCGGAAAATCATTTACTCCTGCCTATCTCAACAGTGATGATAAGCCAATTTTTTATATAAACATATATAAAAACGGCATTATATTTTCTAAAGAGTTAACTGAGCCGGAAAATCCATCGAGAGTGGGAGTTGATAAGGCTTTGGTATCAATATATGCAGACCATTTGAACTATCTTTTTAAGTCAATAAATGACAAAGAGAGCTCAGATATTATGGAGAGAGTTTTAGAATGCTTTGGTAATTTGAGGTATATAAACTGAAACCTCCGTAATCAAAAAGATTACAGAGGCGCTTCATAGTTTAGTTTTAGGTCAAGTAATGAATTACTTACTTGTAACAAATATAATCAATATTTTGAAAATAAACCTTTTTATAGCAAAATCTTTGAACGTAGGGGGGAAAGATAATCTTCCCGGAAAGAGAAATTCACTTATTGCAGCTGTATCAATTGCTGTAAGTATGGTAGTGATGATTGTCGCTATCTCAATATCAGACGGGTTTTCAAAGGAGATTGGAGATAAGGTTACAGGATTTACCGGAAATTTAGTGGTTAAAGTTCCGGGTGAAGAGCCCACAAATAATATTTATCCGCTTACCGTAACCGATGCTAAAATAGATTCTTTGAGCCGGTTAGCCGGGGTGAATCTTGTTCAGGGGATTGCATACTCTTCCGGTGTGGTCAAGTATAATGATCATATTGAAGGAGTTCTGATAAAAGGTGTATCAAAAAACTATAACTGGAGTTTTGTAAAAGATCATCTGACTGACCAAAGTTTAACTTTATGGAGAGATTCTCTTGGCTCAGATGAGATTGTGATTTCTGCAAGGCTGGCCACAAAGCTTAATCTAAAAGTAGGAGAGAGACCTTTTTTTTACTTTATTGGAGAGAGTATTAAAGTTAGAAGATTTACTGTTGCCGGTATTTTTGACGCAAGACTTGAAGAGGTTGATAAAGGATTGATATTTTGTAATATTGAAAATACAAGAGGTGTGCTTGGTTGGGATAATAATCAATACAGTTCACTGGAGATTCTTGCTAACGGTAAAATTATTAAAGAGGAGGTTGAAAAAATGTTTAATGATGCCGATGTTGCATCACCTGATGAACTTTTCCCCCATCTCTTTGACTGGCTCACTCTTCTTGATTTTAATGTAATGATTGTGATTATCCTCATGATGGTAGTTGCAGGATTTAATATGATTTCAGGATTGCTTATTATTCTTTTTGAGAAGATATCAATGATTGGGCTGCTAAAATCTCTGGGTATGAGGGATTCCTCAATACACAAAATATTTCTTTACAGGGCAATATCAATTGTTTTAAAGGGAATTATCGCCGGTAATCTCTTTGCCCTGGCTCTTCTTACAATACAAAAGGTATTCAAAGTAATCTCCCTTGACCCTGATAATTACTTTGTGACACATATACCTGTTGATATTAACTTTCTTAAGATTCTGATACTTGATTTAGCTGCTCTTGCAGTTATAACAGTGATACTCTTTATCCCATCTTCATTCATTTCAGGAATGGAGCCAGATAAGAGCCTCAGACAGAAGTAAATTATTTTTTAACCAGCACAGAATATGTGCTGTATCTTTCAAGAATTTCGTCAACAAAACGGATTGTCTCAGTTCCCTTGAACTGTCCCAACCTTAGAATATTAGCTGGAAGATTCTCCCTTTTACGCATTTGAGGAATAATACCCTTAAGCGACTCCCAGTCATTGTGATTTTCACCAAGATGCTCTGCCACTCTTCTGATATCATCAACTCTTCCCTCACCGGCATTGTAGGCAGCAAGAACAAGTTTGATTTTGTTAAGAGAGTCAATTTCAGGTGAATCATAAAGCTCTTGCAGCCTTTTAATTAACATTGTGCCGGCCTTTACATTTTGTTCAGGGTCAAATATATCATCAATCCCAAATTGCCTTGCAGTAGCATTCTTAATCTGCATAAGACCATGAGCACCTCTCACTGAACTTGTATTCATAGAGAATTTACTCTCCTGAAAAATCAGTGAAGCAAGTAATCTCCAGTCCCAGCCAATAGTTTTAGAATATTTTTTTATAATATCATCGTATGGGGAGAGGTGGTTTGTTGGAGAGGTTAGGGCATAAGCATTCCGTCTGTAGGGTCTCAGGTATCTGGAGACAAGGGCGGAGTAATCTTTACTCTGTTTGAAAAAGGTAAGCCAGTAGTTCAATTGCTGAAGAAGCTGTATATTGCTTTTGTTTACTACCCAGGCGTGTCCTGCATCATTAACATCAACACTGGAGATTAGATTGTCTGAGTACTCTTCAGGAATAATCTCTGTCTCTGCCTGAATTACCAGGATATCAGTTCTGCCATCCATAAGCTCCTCCCACATGTTTGATTTATCCTGTGGTTTAAGCCTTAAATGACATCTTTGAGAAAGGGAGAATTTTTTTAAAAGATCGTGGTGAAAACCTGTAGGGTGTCCCTGTTTGATAAAAATACCACCATCAACAGCAATTCGAACGCATAGAGTGTCGCCTTCAAGAAAGAAGGAAGAGGCACTCTCTTCTCTTATATTTCTGTTTCCCGCAATAATTAATAATATCCCAAGAAAAAGTATTACTGCAATGAATCGTATGATTCTTCCCATAGCTGCTATATCACTATTTCACATAGAATGGCCAGTTGATCCCAATTTGTATCGTCCTGCGTGGCATAGTATAGTGATGAGCCGAGAAGTAGTCGCCGGTAGGCCAGCCTTGAGCGGTATTCAGATATTTTATAAAGATTGTTGCCTTTTTCCACTGGACATTTGCAAAAATATCTATATAAGGAACGCTTCCTATCTCTCTTTCATCTTGTATATGGAACTGGCCTGTGGCCGGGTTGTACGCAGGGGCGTAGTATTTGGTATGATATGTTACATCTGCTCCCAGCTGCATTGTCATTACATTTTTGACAATATTGAACTGAAAGAAGTACCTCAGGTTTGCACTGAGAAGAGGTAACGGAACAACAGTTGCATCAGATGTCAACTGCAGAAGAAATCTGTTGTGAAAATGAAAACTACTGAGTCTGAAGTTATAATTTAGAGAGGCAGCCATCACATTTAGAATTCCTAAGTGCTGTTTTATCTCTCCCTTCTTGTCGTAATAAATTGTATTGTCTGAAAGTGAGTAACCAAAGGATGCGCTTAAATTAGCAACTGGAATTTCCATGAATGCCTCAATTTTAGTCTCTGTGGTTTTCCCAAATTCATTATCCCATTTGAAGTGATTCGAGTAAGAATATCTCTGTAACGGATTGGGACTTTTGTTCTCAAACTTAAATTTTGCATCCAGGTGAATGCCCTCTTTAAACGGGAACAGAGATAGTCTGGCATTTGCATCAATTCCAATATCACCTGCCTCATAACCGGTTAATCCAATCTTTGCCAATCCGTCCCATTTGAAATATTTTCTAAAAACTCCTGATGCACCAAAGTATGCATAGGTATTATTGTAACGATCCATTTTAACGCCAAGCGAATCAAATTCAGGCCTGTAGTTAAAATAGGAGAGGTACTTATGTCCAACTCCCCCCTCAAGGTTAGAGACAATTGAACTCTGTGAAAAAGGCTGAATTCTGAGAAAGACACGGTTCTCAATTTTATTAAGCCTTACCGAGTCATAGCTCTCAACAGGGTCAATAAAAAATTTTTCGTTGTAATAGGCTACACCTTTAGTGTCAGAGGGATCAATTTTATCTGTGTATAGTTTATAATAAGTAGCAAATTCAAATGAGTGTCCGATATAAGCTGCAGTTCCCTCCTCAATTTTTGAATCTTTCCCTTTAGAGAATTTTATAGGAAAACCATAGGATTGTGTCAGAAATATTGAATTTCTTTTTAGCCTGTTGTGAGCCGTATTCAAATTGTATGGAATCTCCCTTGGCTCAACAAGAGTATCAAGAACAAGTCTGTCGTCAACTATACCTCCATTTTCATCCCTCTTAACAGATTGAAAAATATATCCGCCGTGCATAACATATCTTTTGCCCAAATAGTTGGAAGTCAGGGAGAAGGTTCTGTTATCTGTTGCCTCCTTAGTAAGTATACCCTTGCCTCCCCATCTGTCGTAAAGGATTGTAATATTCATTGAGGGTGAGATATTCTGTGTGGACAAAACATGAACATTGCTCTCCTCTTTTACCCGCTCAGCAAAAAGCGTCCCTCTGTATCCAAATTCTGTGTGTGGAGTCTTTACATTGTAAAAGGGATGACTCTCCTTTGTAAAGCTGTACATGATATATGGATCGAAAGGGGTGAAATCTCTCACCTCCTCTCTTAGAAAATAGTTTCTGTACCTTGAAGCAGAACCGGAGACACCAAGATACTCAGCACCAACATCTCGCTTCATGAAAGGGAGAAAATGGTAGTTGTAGTCAGCGGTAGTATCCTGCTTTAGCATCTTATTGATTCTGTTCAGGTAACTATCGTGATTCCACAGTATTATTTTTTTAAATTTCAGCGAATCCGGAATAAAATAACTCTCCAGGTACATTGGTTTTGCATCCCGGATACTATCCTTAACTGCCTGGATTGAATCCTTTTGGGCTCGTGTTAATTTTGTTTGCAAAGAGTCATTAACCTCTCTGTTTTGAGCAGGTGCATAACTGAAAGTGAGCAGAGCAGCCAATAAGGCTGCAATGCTCACTGTCACCATAGATATATTGTATGTTCTTTTAGCCATATTACGGTGCAAACATACAAAAAAATGAGTTAATGTTACTGAGGTACTAGATTCCTGCTACTCTCTCTTTGTAAGTTGCAAGGCAGGCATCAAGTCTGTCGTGTGCAGTATTGTCACCGGGAATGTTGTGTGAAGGGTGTATGTAAAGCTTAACACCTCTCTCTGCAAGTATCTCGGCAACAGTTGTTACAGTCATCCAGACAAGAGTTATGAATGCCATTGTTGAAACAGGTCCAACTTTATCGTAGTGATTTTTGAGTGGAACACTTGCATCAACAAGTGGTGCGCAAGAATCGACTACAATGTCTGCCAATTCAAAAAGAGTCTTGCCGCAAGAGTGTCTTGTCTTTTTGCCTACAGACTCTTTAGCAGAACCAAAGACAATAACCTTCATGCCAAGTTCTTTAGCTTTGAGTGCAACATCAATATTTACATTATTTATTCCGGTATGTGAAAAGATCCACATTGTATCCCTGTTGTCAAAGTTGTATGACTTCATAATAGCGTTGCCATAACCTTCAGCCCTCTCAAGGAAGAGAAACTGATGGACTCCCATCTCTCCTGTTATTCTTGTGAAGAATGTGAGTGGCAATTCAACTATTGGGTGAAACCCTACAAAGCCTCCGATGCGGGGGTACATCTCCTCAACCGGAATAGTCGCGTGTCCACATCCAAATGTGTGGACCCACCGGCCAGCCTCAATACTGTCTGCCATGACTGTGGCAGCCTTTTTAATGTTCTCGAGCTGTGACTCTTCAATTGAGCTCATTA
>WARP01001492.1_pt1 | contig 29203 bp, 40 predicted proteins | sample 4769151 | NCBI WGS metagenome assembly WARP01 (sample SAMN08893023, study PRJNA449175) | gut metagenome | isolation source: rumen sample fed with dry roughage | host: cow | place: India: Nagpur | collected 2016
GCAGAAGCGGTAATACACAGTCACTGTGCAGCTTCGTCAAAACTACCGGATTCAGCCACAGCAAGAAAAGCTTCGCAGGATTTACTTGAAAGCATATAGGGTACTACCTAAGAAAAACTAAGTTAAATTGATATTTTCTTAATCATACTTAATTTATGCTTCAAGCTGGGATAATTCAAGACACGATTTTTGAATGATTTTTAAGTTTTATTGTGTATGTTAAATAGTGCCTTACATGGTTTTGTCATGGGTTTAAGTCTGATCGTCCCGATTGGCGCACAAAATGCTTTTGTGTTGAAACAGGGTTTAAAACAGCAACATGTGTTTGCCATTTGCCTGTGTTGTGCCTTATCTGATGCGATTTTGATTTCATCCGGAGTGCTGGGCTTTTCAGAGCTGGTCACGTTACATCCGCATTGGCTGAATATTGCTAGGTATTTGGGTGCAACTTTCTTATTGCTCTATGGTGCGCAACATTTTTATCAGGTCTGGAAAGGCGAGCAGCGTTTAGAAATCAGTTCAAATGAAGTGCCTTCTTTGGGCAAGGTCTTGTTCATCTGTTTAGGTTTGACCTGGCTGAATCCGCATGTGTACCTGGATACGGTGGTGTTATTGGGCTCGATCTCGACCCAATATCTAGACACGCAACTGTATTTTGCCTTGGGAGCAATCAGTGCATCATTCCTGTTCTTTTTTAGCTTGGGCTATGCAGCACGTTATTTGCAACCGATTTTTCAACGTCCCAAAGCCTGGAAAATATTGGATATAGTGATTGGCGGTGTGATGTGGTCCATTGCCATTTCTTTATTGAACTAAGGAAAATGTAAAAGAGCAGGCCAAAAGAAAAAGGCATGAGTCATCCTATTTCTGGTTTAAATCATGCCTTTTTATCAAAAGAAATTAGGCTGCTTGCAGGGTTTTTAAATCTTCAAGGACCTGTTCGGCATGTCCTGCAGCCTTGACCTTGCGATATTCTTTGACCAGTTTGCCGTTATGGAAAATAAAGGTGGAGCGCTCAATGCCCATCACCTGTTTGCCATACATGTTCTTTTCTTTAATCACGTCGAAAAGATTGCACAGTACTTCTTCTTTGTCACTGATCAGGTTAATGCTCAGCTTCTGCTTTTCGGTAAAGTTCTGATGCGCTTTTACCGAATCACGTGAAATACCCAAAATGGTGCTATTTAAGGCATCAAATTGATCTTTTAAACACGAGAAACCGATCGCCTGTGTAGTACAGCCCGGAGTAGAATCTTTAGGATAAAAATACACAATCAGCCATTCTGTAGGAATTTCAGTCAGGTTAATTTCACCGGTTGTGGTCGGGAAGGCTTGATTAGGCAGCGTAATAGCAGACATGCGTTCATCCTTATAAAGTTAAATTGTCATATGAATGGTAAATTTATGCTGCCATGATAGCGAATTTAACGAGGTTTATGCTGAACTCGGGAAGGTAATTTTACCCATAAAAAAGCCTGCAACGATGCAGGCTTTTCTTCAACCTAAAGCGATTATTTCTTTTGTTGAGCAGATTTCATGGCTTCTTCAGTCAAGCTTTTGAGTTTGCCTGTCAATTGTGGACCAAAACACGCTTGTAAATCTTTATTTTGTTTTTGCACAAAAGCTAAAGTCGCAGGACTTTTCTTCTGGTTAATGGTACTTTGGATTTCCCATTTTTGTGCATTTGTTAAACGGCCATCCGCTTCCACTGCACACGTACAGTATTTGCTTACTTCAGCAGAAGTAAGTTTTTTGCCTTTCGCAGTTTCTTCCTTACAAACATTAATTAAAGCAGATTTTACATTGGTGCTTTTATAAGCTTCCTGAAGCTTGTTTGTTTCGGCTGCATTTGCAGCAGTCGCCATCAATGCGACTGCAGAAACCAATGTAGAAAGAATAATGTTTGACTTCAAATTTTTCATGTACTGTACCCTGTTATGACGGTATATAACGTGTCGGATCGGCGATACCCGCATCAGCAAAACCCTGTTTACGTAAGCGGCAACTATCGCATTTACCACAAGCACGTCCTTGGTCGTCTGCTTGGTAGCAAGACACCGTTTGACTATAGTCTACGCCATGTTCTATACCTAAGCGAATGATATTTGCTTTGGATAAATGTAACAAAGGTGTTTCAAATTTAAGAGGTTTTCCTTCTACACCAACCTTGGTTGCCAGGCGCGCCATGTTGGCAAAAGCTTCAATAAATTCAGGGCGACAGTCCGGATAACCTGAATAATCAACGGCATTGATGCCAATTACAATGGCTTCTGCACCAAAAACTTCCGCCGCTGCGAGCGCATACGACAGAAATATTGTGTTACGTGCTGGAACATAAGTTACAGGAATACCTTCTTGTTCATGTTCTGGTACGTCAATGTTATGGTCTGTTAATGCGGAACCGCCCAGGTTACCTAAATCGATATTAATCACCCGGTGTTCTACACCAGCACGCTGGGTTAATGCTCGAGCGGCATCCAGTTCAGTGGTTGAACGCTGACCATACATGAAACTTAAAGCAATACATTCATAACGTGCTTGCGCCCAAGCCAAACAAGTCGTTGAGTCTAAGCCGCCAGATAATAAAACTATGGCACGAGGGCGCATATTCAAATCTCCAAAAAATAAGTCAAAATAACAATGGATTAACGACCAGTTTCATCATTCCAGAGCAATTTATGTAATTGCAGCTGGAAACGGACCGGGAGATGATCATCTAAAATCCATTGAGCCAAATCACGTGCCAGTTGGGGTAATTTCACCGCACCTTTTTCTACCGCAAAAGCAGGCGAGAACCACACGGTACTGACTTTATCGGCAAGTTTGAATTGTTCAACCTGCTGTTTTGACCATTCATAGTCTTCACGGTTACAAATCACAAACTTGATTTGATCATGCGGGGTTAAATGATCGAGATTGCTAAGCAAATTTCGTGCAACTTCTCCAGAAGTTGGCGTTTTAAAATCCAGTACTTTGGAAACTCGCGGATCGACTTTAGATACATCGAGTGCACCACTGGTCTCTAAAGACACTTCACAGCCCAGGTCAGCTAAACGCTGCATTAAAGGCAGGGCATTCGGCTGTGCCAGTGGTTCACCACCGGTCACACAAATATAGGGTGTTTTAAAATCCAGTGCGGTCTGAATAATGTCATCCAGGGATTGGCGTTCGCCACCTTCAAAAGAATAAGTGGTATCGCAATAAGTACAACGTAAAGGGCAACCGGTTAAACGGATAAATACGGTCGGCAATCCTGCAGCATTGGCTTCACCTTGTAATGAATAGAAAATCTCCGTAATACGTAACCCCGCAGACGGATCGGTAACAGGAATAGCGGAAGATCGAAGAGTACTCATAACAACATAATCCAGCTCAGGATAAATAACACAGTATAAAAATAAAAATCCCTACGGCTATTGCTAACCGTAGAGACGAGGAGCGGTTGAAGCTCCGGGGAACAATCAATGTTCCGCAGCAGACTACATCTTAGTCTTCGCGCAATAAATCGTTCAAGCTAGTTTTTGCACGGGTTTTCGCATCTACTTTTTTCACGATCACAGCTGCGTACAGGCTGTATTTACCGCATTTAGATGGAAGGCTACCAGAAACAACCACCGAACCTGCAGGAACGCGGCCGTAATGGATCTCGCCAGTTTCACGGTCATAAATCTTGGTAGATTGACCAATGAATACGCCCATTGAAATGACAGAACCTTCTTCAACAATCACGCCTTCAACAATTTCAGAACGAGCACCGATGAAGCAGTTGTCTTCAATAATGGTTGGGTTCGCTTGAAGCGGTTCAAGCACGCCACCAATGCCTACACCACCAGACAAGTGAACGTTTTTACCAATTTGCGCACATGAACCCACAGTTGCCCATGTATCAACCATGGTACCTTCATCCACATAAGCACCGATGTTCACATAAGAAGGCATCAAGACCACATTTTTCGCCTGGAATGAACCTTTACGGGCTACAGCAGGAGGTACTACACGTACACCTGCAGCTTTAAACTGTTCTTCAGTCCAATCGCCAAATTTAGTATCAACTTTGTCATAGAAACGAAGATCACAAGCTTCCATTGGTTTGTTGTCGTTTAATTTAAATGATAACAATACCGCTTTCTTAATCCATTGATGAACAACCCATTCACCCTCGATTTTTTCAGCAACACGTAAAGTACCATTGTCCAGGCCAGCAATGACTTCCTCAACTGCTTGACGGATTTCAGCAGGACAATCTGCTGCTGTGAAATTCGCACGGTCTTCAAAAGCCTGTTCAATGATTGTTGAAAGCTGAGACATGATCTTCCTTCCAGAAAAAATTTTTCAAGATTTTACACTATATTGAGACAGAAATAGATGAAAAAGTGGCTTTGGATCGGAATTTCTTATGAAAGATGAACAAAATCGGACAAAAACGACGAGTGAGCTTAAGTAAACAAAAAATTATTTAATAATCAAAAACAAATAGAAAATGTATCAAAAAATAACAAAAACTCAGCAAATTTCGAATAAAAGTTGAGCAATTAATATTTTATAGTTTTAACTATTAGATAGAAAAGCACTAATGATGAAATAGAAACTTTTTTGAGGAGATCTACAATGAAAACTTTAGCTAAGCTTTTAGCAGTATCTGTTTTGACCTCTATTGCCGGAACAGCCATGGCAGCTGATGATGCAGTAGTACAAGACGGCTATGCCTTTGAACGTAACCAGCTGATTCCAACTGGCGTTCGTGCTGAAGTAGGTACAACCGGTTATGGTGGTGCATTACTGTGGACTGCAAACCCCTATGTAGGTTTGGCGCTAGGTTATAATGGTGGTGACATTTCTTGGACAGACGATGTATCAGTAAATGGTACGAAATATGATGTTGATATGGATAATAAACTAGCATATCTAAATGCGGAAATTCGCCCGTGGGGAGCTAGTGATAATCGTTGGGCACAAGGCGTGTATATGGCTGCAGGTGTAGGTTATCTTGATAGTCAATATGATTTACAAAAACGTATTGGAGATGGTGAAACCTTAAGCATTGATGGTAATAACTATCAATTAGCTGTCCCAGGTCAAGAAGGAAATGTACGCGGTCAACTATCTTATGAAAATGATATTGCACCTTACCTTGGATTAGGTTTTGCACCAAAAATTAATAAGAACTGGGGCGTGTTTGGTGAAGTCGGTGCTTATTATACTGGCAATCCAGATGTTCAATTAACACAAAATAATTTAGCTCCAGTAGTAGGTAATCCTGTATCAGCTCAAGATGCAGTAAATCAAGAAGCGAATGAAATCGCGAATGATGATAAATTCCAGTGGTTACCAGTTGCTAAGCTTGGTGTAAGCTATCATTGGTAATAAAATATTAGCATCTAAAAAACGGGCTTCGGCCCGTTTTTTATTTTTTAAAATGAAACCATTTTAATTAAAAGCGGTAACCGAGCTTCAGGCCATAAGCAATAATCTTGTTATGATTTACCGAAGATAACACACCAAACAGACTGCCTGAACCTGCCTGATTTTGTTCAACTTTGGCTTTGTTGAGTCTGAAATATTTTATACCTGCGACAATAAATACATTAGAGTACATAGGATAAAAACTACCAATACCCAAACTATAAGGCATAGCCGACATCTGTAGCAAAAGTGTGATCGTAGATGAGCCCAAAAGATCAGTGAGTGTGAGCTTGCAATTTAAATGCAACATTTGAAATATAAAAAGAATGGGCAAAATTTTGGGTATAAATTTCAGTAAATGGTGGGGGGATGCTGGTTTGGCTGAAGTGTTTTACCTGAAATATTGGCATCTACAATGGTCGTTGAGAACTCGGCTTAATGATGCGGCTGTAACAAAGAGGCAATGGATTGGTTAGAGCTTTCTAGTGCTGCAGCATAGAAGTCTCTAGTCATGAAAATACCAATACTGAGACCAAATGCCTTAGCTTATATAGATCTTCCCATTCAATTTTTTCTTTTGTGATTTTATATAGAATGAGCAACTATTATGTGAAGTTTTTTATATTTAAGTGATTGAAAAATTCAATTATTTTTATAAATATGGTTTTGCGACGACAGATGAATTTAAAAAGGGATATTTTTTATATCCCTTATTTTAAAAAATCATGAAATGCTTATTCTTCTGGATAAGCTACTTTTTTCAGGGCCTTAATGTCGGCTTCTGGCGAGCAGAGTGAAATAAACTCATAACCATAACCGCGCAGCAAATGACCTTTGCGCACCGCAATCCAGGTGGTATTTACGCCAAAGATATCGGTTGGAATTTGTTTGAGTCGATAGTCACGTTCAGCATCATAAGCGACATTGTTGACAATACCGACGCCCATATTCAATTCAACATAGGTTTTGATGACATCTGCATCCAGTGCTGACATGACAATATCAACATCAATACCTGCCTCTTCAAAGGCTTTGTCAATTTTAGAACGACCTGTGAAACCGCCATGGTAGGTAATAATTGGATATTGCGCCAAGTCTTCCAGCGTAATGTCTGCCTTGTTGGCAAGTGCATGGTTTTGCGGGGTAATAATACTGTGCTGCCAATTATAATAAGGTACGCTGGCCAGGTTCTCCTCAGTGGTGAGAGACTCGGTTGCAATACCAATATCTGCCTCACCTTGCAGCAACATTTCTGTAATTTCAACCGGGCTGGCCTGTTGCAGAATCAAATGAACTTTTGGAAATTCTTTTTTAAACTGGTTCACAATCGGCGGCAATACATAACGCGCCTGGGTATGCGTGGTTGCAATGGTCAACGTACCTTCATCGACGCGGTTAAAATCATCTGCCAGACGTTTAATATTGTCTGCATCAACCAGCATACGTTCCACAATCCCGAGTAAAGACTGGCCAGGTTCGGTCAAGCCCAGCAAACGTTTACCTTTACGGATAAACAGCTGTACGCCCAGTTCATCTTCTAAATCTTTAATATGCTTACTGACGCCAGATTGTGACGTATAAAGTGCTGCCGAAGCTTCAGTTAAATTAAAGTTTTGTCTAACAGTTTCTCGAATAATTCTTAATTGTTGGAAATTCATAATGCTGTTTACCCTAAAGAGGATGGGGCTGTTTTTGCCCCATCTATTTGTTATTAAGCGACGTCATTGGCAAACAGGTGCAATCCCGTTGGACTTAACCACACTGTTTGATTTGGTTTAAATTGATGTAACTTCGCTTCTTCAGAATTAAGCGAAATTTCAATTAAATTGCCCTGACGATCTTGAAGTTCAGCAATAACCTTGCCGGCAATCCAGATTTCACGCAGGAAAGTGGCCTGAATGGCATTTTCTTGCGGTGTTGCATGAATGCGTAATTCATTTGGACGGGCAAAGGCAATCACGTTGCCTTGCGGAGCATCTTTCACCTGCGGTAGTTGCAGACGGTCGTCACCAATCTGGATAATGCCTTGCTGGTTTTGACCTTCGAAACGGTTGGCCTGACCCAGGAAGTCGAATACAAACGGTGTTGCCGGTGTTTCATAAACTTCACGAGGTGAACCAATTTGCTCGACATTGCCTTTGTTCATCACCACGATTTGATCGGCTACTTCCAGAGCTTCTTCCTGATCATGAGTCACGAAAATTGAGGTGATATGCAATTCATCATGCAAAGTACGTAACCAGCGACGCAGCTCTTTACGCACTTTGGCATCGAGTGCGCCAAAAGGTTCATCCAGCAATAATACACGAGGTTCAACCGCCAAAGCACGTGCCAGGGCAATACGTTGACGTTGTCCGCCCGAGAGTTGTGCAGGATAACGGTCGGCCAAAAAGCCCAGCTGAACCAGATCAAGCAAACGGGTCACACGTTTTTTAATTTCAGCTTCTGATGGTCGGGTAGAACGAGGGCGCACACGTAAACCAAAGGCAATGTTGTCAAATACCGTCATATGACGGAACAAGGCATAATGCTGGAATACAAAGCCGACTTCACGTTCACGTACATGCACATTGGTTGCATCTTCGCCCTCAAGAATCACCTGACCGCCATCTGCCGATTCCAGCCCTGCGATAATACGCAGCAGGGTGGTTTTACCGCAGCCAGATGGGCCGAGTAATGCCACCAGCTGACCATCGGGAAAGTCGAGCGAGATATTTTTAAGTGCATGGAATGCACCAAAGTGTTTTTCAATATTTTTAACTTGAATACTCATGATGTCATTCCTTAAGAAACTGTTGAATCTTCATTACGTTTGTTTTGTTTTTCCTGGCGCACTTCTACCCATGTTTTCAAGATCAGGGTCACAATTGCCAGTAAAGCCAGAAGCGATGACACTGCAAATGCCGCACTAAAGGTATATTCGTTGTAAAGGATTTCAACATGTAGCGGCAGGGTATTGGTTTCACCACGAATGTGACCCGACACCACCGATACTGCACCGAATTCACCCATGGCACGGGCATTACACAGAATCACGCCGTAAATCAGACCCCATTTAATGTTGGGTAAGGTCACTTTCCAGAAAGTTTGCCAGCCTGAAGCACCCAGTACAATTGCCGCTTCTTCTTCCTCGGTCCCTTGCGCTTCCATCAGGGGAATCAGTTCGCGCGCCACAAAAGGCACAGTAATAAATACGGTTGCCAGTACAATGGCAGGAACGGCATACAAAATTTTAATGTCATTGTCCATCAGCCAGCCGCCAAGCCAGCCTTGAGTACCGAAAATCAGCACCAGCATCATGCCTGCGATAACTGGAGAAACCGAGAAAGGTAGATCAATAATGGTGGTGAGAATGGATTTGCCACGGAAATTAAACTTCGCCACCGACCATGCGGCTGCTACGCCAAACACCACGTTTAATGGCACGGCAATTACAGCGGTCAATAAGGTCAGTTTCACCGCAGACAAGGTGTCTGGATGCACCAGTGCCTGAAAATAAACACCAACCCCCTGTTTAAATGCTTCAACAAAGACCAGAATTAAAGGCAGAATCAAGCAGCTTAAAAAGAAAATCAGCGCAATCGTAAGCAGTAAATAACGAACCCAGACCGGTTCACGCGTCGCATCGCGGGACTGTAATTTCTCAGCCAAAGCATTGCTGTTGGTGATTAAACTCATCGTGCTGTTCTCCCGGTACGTTTGCTTGCCCATGCTTGGAGCAAGTTAATCAGGAATAAAATCGCGAATGACAGGACCAGCATTACCACAGCAATGGTGGTTGCACCGGCATAGTCATATTCTTCCAGACGGGAAATAATCATCAATGGCGCGATTTCAGTTTCAAATGGCTGGTTACCTGCAATAAAGATCACGGAACCATATTCACCTACACCGCGTGCAAATGCCAATGCAAAACCAGTCAGTAGTGCTGGAAACAGAATGGGTAGGATAATTTTGCTGATAATCTGAAAACGGTTCGCACCCAATGCCGATGCTGCTTCTTCAAGTTCGGTTTCAAGATCACTCAGTACAGGCTGTACGGTACGTACCACAAAAGGAATACCAATAAAGATCAGTGCCAGAGTAATCCCGATCGGGGTATAGGCTACTTTAATTCCGATTGGTTCCAAATACTGACCGATCCAGCCTGTAGGTGCATATAATGAGGTTAGGGCAATACCCGCCACCGCTGTAGGCAGGGCAAAGGGTAAATCGACCAAAGCATCAATAATGCGTTTACCGGGAAAACTGTAACGCACCAGGCACCATGCCAGTAACAAGCCAAACACCACGTTGACTAAGGCTGCAATTAGGGCAGCGCTAAAACTTAACTGCAAAGATTTTAAGATACGTTCTGAACTTAAAATTTCCCATAAACCGTCCCAGCCTATACCTAGCGATTTGATAAACACCGCAGATAATGGAATAAGCACGATTAATGATAGATACGCTAGGGTAAAGCCTAGAGAAAGACCAAATCCTGGCAGCACTCGGGATCGCTGCGACATGATGATTCCTTAAAAAGAGCGACTACTGACCAATAAAGTCAGCGAAAATAAAAGTTTAATTCGGCACAAGCATAATTTGCAGGGTTTAAATTGCAAATTTGAAAAAGCACTTGCTATCATCAGTAAAATTGATATGTTGCAGCACATTTTCTGAAATTAAATAATCATAAATTTCAGGAAAAGGCCCAAAACCGGAAGCAACATTAATATGTCCAACCTGACCCAGATTAACCGGATTAAGTTCCCACGCCTTTGCAAGTTGCTGGGCATCTTCAAAATTTAACCAGGGATCGTTTTCACTGATCAGTAAAGTCGTTGGCACGGCAATTTTCAGCTGATGAAAATAGCATTGGTAATCTTGCTGGCTATCACGTGAAAAACCGGCTTCGCCAAAACGGGCAGGATTGGCAGGTGCAACCAGAATCAAATTTTTAATTTTTTGATTGAGTTCCGGGTGCTGGGCTAAAGCTGCCACAGTAGTTAAACAACCAAAACTATGCGCGACAATCTGGATGCTGCCCTGAATAGGCGTCACGGTCTTTACAAACTCGGCAATCCAGTTTTGTAACACAGGGGTGTTCCAGTCCTGTTGTTGCACACGGGAGCATGACATGAGTTGTCGTTGTAGCCACGACTGCCAGTGTGCGTGTTCACTGCCACCTACGCCTGGAACAATTACGGTATGAATCATGTCGATGCTCCTGTTTATCGAATGCGATTATTTTGCACTATTGGCTTTAACAATTTGGTCAAATACACCGCCATTTTCAAAGTGCGCTTTTTGAACTTTGCTCCAGCCGCCAAATTCCTGATCGATGCTGACCAGTTTTAAGGGCTTGAATACCTTGCTGTATTGCGCCAGTGTTTTTGCGTTGCGTGGACGGTAAAAGTTTTCAGCCGCAAGTTGCTGGCCGCGTGGCGAGTAAAGGAAATTTAGGTAACCTTGAGCCAGGTATTTATTGCCTTTTTTCTCTGCATTTTTATCTACAATCGCCACGGGTGGCTCAGCCAAAATAGACAGAGATGGCGTGATAATTTCAAATTTTCCTGGCTGTTCACGAAGGGCTAAGTGAGCCTCGTTTTCCCAGGCCAACAGCACATCACCAATGCCACGTTCTGCAAATGTTGTGGTTGAACCGCGTGCGCCAGAATCGAGAACCTTGGTGTTTTTATAAATTTTACGCACAAATTCTTGGGCAGTTTTGTCATTGCCACCCGCCTGGTGTTTTGCCCAGGCCCATGCCGCTAAATAGTTCCAGCGTGCACCGCCAGAGGTTTTAGGATTTGGTGTAATAATGCCTACCCCCGGCTTAACCAGATCACCCCAGTCCTTAATGTGTTTTGGGTTGCCTTTACGTACTAAAAATACGATGGTAGAGGTATATGGCGTTGAGTTATGTGGCAGCTTCTTTTGCCAGTCTGCAGGTAACTGTCTGGTTTTTTCCGCAATTACATCAATGTCGGCAGAAAGTGCCAAAGTCACCACATCGGCATCCAGCCCATCAATGACCGCACGTGCCTGTTTGCCAGAACCACCGTGTGACTGCTTGAAGTTAATTTTTTGTCCGGTACGGCTTTCCCAGTATTTGCTAAAATTTTTGTTCACGTCTTCATAAAGTTCGCGTGTTGGGTCATAAGAGACATTGAGAAAATCTTTCGCTGCAGCACCTAAAGAAATGGTAGATATAACTGCTGCTAAAACTCCAAGTTTCAATTTTGCCGAAATGCTCATGCGAACCTCAATATTCTTAATGTGTTTCATTACAGGGGTACAGAATAGCTATATTCTTTATGCATAAAAAATAATAAAAAATGAATTTTATATGAATAAAAAAGATAAATAGGGCTGGATTCATAAAATAAGCACCAGCCTTATGAATAAAACTGATGCTTTGTTTGCTTGACTGAGATTATTTGGTGCTATTGGCTTTTACGATCTGGTCAAATACGCCGCCATTTTCAAAATGTGCTTTTTGAACTTTGCTCCAGCCGCCAAATTCTTTATTAATGGTGACCAGTTTCAAGGGTTTGAATACGGATTTATGTTTTGCCAGTATTGCTGCATTGCGCGGACGGTAGAAGTTATTGGCAGCAATGGTTTGACCTGCAGGTGAATATAAATAGTTGAGATAAGCTTTGGCTAAATTCAGGTTGCCGTCTTTCTGTGCATTCTTCTCTACAATCGCCACAGGGGGTTCAGCCAAAATAGACAAAGACGGTGTGATAATTTCGAACTTGCCCGGTTGTTCACGAATCGCTAAATGAGCTTCATTTTCCCAGGCCAGCAATACATCTCCAATGCCACGTTCAGCAAATGTCGTGGTTGCACCGCGTGCACCAGAGTCGAGGACCTTGGTGTTTTTATAGATTTGACGTACGAACTCCTGTGCTTTGGCATCGTTACCGCCTGGCTGATGTTTCGCCCAAGCCCATGCTGCCAGATAGTTCCAGCGGGCGCCACCAGAGGTTTTAGGGTTTGGGGTAATAATGCCGACATTATTTTTGACTAGATCGCCCCAGTCTTTAATGCCTTTCGGGTTGCCTTTATGTACCAAAAAAACGATGGTAGAGGTATAGGGGGTAGAGTTATTCGGGAATTTTTTCTGCCAGTCTTTTGGAAGCAAATTTGAGTTTGCTGCAATCGCATCGATATCTGCTGCAAGTGCCAACGTCACCACATCGGCACCCAGACCATCAATCACGGCACGTGCCTGTTTGCCAGAACCGCCGTGTGACTGTTTAAAATTAATATCTTGGCCTGTGGTTTTCTTCCAGTATGCCGCAAACTCTTTATTGTAGTTTTCATACAATTCACGCGTTGGATCATAGGAAACGTTTAAAAAGTCTTTTGCCAGTGCAGTAAAAGACGTTGCTGAAATAAGAGCTGCTAAAACCCCGATTTTTAGTGAGCGCATTTTGCTATCCTTTGAATTATTAATGTTTTGTAACGGAGCCAAGCATAGCGTCATCTTTTTTGTTGAAAAAATAATAAGAAACGAATTTGATATGAATAAAAAAGCTATCAATTAAGCGCCACTATTTTTAAACTAGGTCATCATTTGCAGGATGTTTGTTATGCCATGTTTTAAGAATGCACGGGAAATAAATGAAGTGTCATTACAGGACCGTGCTTTTCATTACGGAGATGGCTGTTTCACCACGGCATGTGTTCGGCATGGCAAAATTGAACTTGAAAGCCTGCATCGGGCACGGCTACAGTTAAGTTGTGAACGGCTGATGTTGCAGGCAGATTTAAGCTGCATTGAAAAAACTTTGGCTGTGTTGCAGCAGCAATTTTTACAAGTCAATGGCACATTAAAAATCATCATCAGTCGCGGTGAGGGACAACGCGGCTATAGCCTGCCGGATCATCCGGCAGATGTCTGGGTGTTTTTTTATCCCCAAGCAGTCGATGATTTTCACATTGAAAAAATCAAATCTGGAGTACTTCAACAGGCATTGGGATTGAGCATGCCCAATCTGGTCGGTTTAAAAAGTCTGAACCGTTTGGAACAGGTCTTGTTAAAACATGAAGCAGATCAGCGCGGATGGGCTGAAGCTTTAGTGACCGATGTACAAGGCACTGTTGTGGAGGGAGTAAGCAGTAATTGTTTCATTCGTTTAAACAATGCCTGGATTACACCAGAACTTCGCTATAATGGCGTGCATGGGGTGATGCGGGCCGAAATTTTGTCCCGAATGCAGCAGCATGGTATTCACTGTGAACAGCAGTTTATTGAAATGGAAGACATTGCAAAATTTGAAAGCCTGTTTTTTTGTAATGCCTTAAGTCCCATGAAAGCTGTGACTGAACTTAACCGGAAACCGTTGAATATTCAGCCGTGTATTGAACTCTTTAATATCCTTCAATTGAATCAGATTCATTAATATGTCTAGCAAAAAGCAAAAATCGAAAAATAAAACTGCATCAGGATTTCCTTTAAAAGGCATCCTTATTTTAATTGCAGGTCTGACGGTATTATTTGCGGTTATCTTGGGTGCCAGCTTGTTCAAGTCCTATCCAGTGCAAGGTGAAAAGCAAATGCTGGCGATTGGAGATGGTGACAGTTATTCAGGCTTTATTGACCGTCTAGCTCAGCAAGATAAAGTCAGTTTTCCTATTATCCTGAAGATTTATCAAAAAATCATGATTCATGACAGCATGAAAGCTGGCGTTTATGAAATTCGTCAAGGCATGTCGGTACGTGAAGTGCTGGAACTGGTCTCGAATGCTGAAAATGCACAGATGAACCGCATTCTGGTGATTGAAGGTACGACCTTTAAACAGTTAATTGAAATTCTAAAGAAAGATGATTTAGTCACTAAAGAAGTGTTGAATCTTCCGCAAGATCAAATGCTAAAAGCCTTGGGTATTCCGTTTAACCATCCCGAAGGCCTGTTTGCGCCAGATACCTATTTCTTTGCCAAAGGTGAAACTGATAAAAAGATTTTGACCGATTTATATAAACGTCAAATGAAGGCTTTGGATACAGCATGGGCCAATCGTGCCAGTGGTTTACCTTATAAGGATAAATATGAAGCACTGATTATGGCTTCCATTGTGGAAAAAGAAACCAGTCTGGATCATGAGTTAAATCAGGTATCGGGGGTGTTTATCCGTCGTCTGCAACAGGGGATGCGTCTGCAAACCGATCCAACCGTGATCTATGGCATGGGTGACCGTTATAATGGCAATATCACCCGTACCGATTTGCGTACGCCTACGCCATATAATACTTATACCAACAATGGCTTGCCGCCAACGCCGATTGCCTTGCCAAGTCAAAAAGCTATTGAAGCTGCCATGCACCCGGACAATTCCAGCAATATCTATTTTGTCGCCACGGGTAATGGTGGGCATAAATTTAGCGCAACTTTGGATGAGCATAATCGTGCTGTGCAAGAATATCTAACTGTCATTCGTTCAAAAAATTAAGGAGTGGGGATGTTTATTAGTTTTGAAGGCACTGAAGGTGTCGGGAAAACCACACTCATTGGTAAAATTTATGATTATCTGCAACAGCAAGGTCATGAAGTTGTACTGACGCGTGAGCCGGGGGGTACGCCGATGGCAGAACAAATCCGTTCCCTGCTGTTGTCAGTCAATCATGAAGAAAGCATGTCGAATGACACAGAACTGCTTTTAATGTACGCAGCACGTGCACAGCATTTACAGCAGGTGATTGTTCCTGCATTGAAAGCAGGTAAGACCGTACTGTGTGACCGTTTTACTGATGCCAGTTTTGCCTATCAATGTGCAGGGCGTGGCTTAAGCAAAGAAAAACTGGCTTTATTAAATGCAAATTTTGTCTCGCATATGCCGAACGTTACTTTTTGGCTGGATGCGCCGACTGAGTTAGGGATGTCACGTGCGCGTGCACGGGGTGCATTAGATCGCTTTGAGCAGGAGAAAGCCACGTTCTTTGAGAAAGTACGTTCAGGCTATCAGCAGCTTTGGCAACAGCAGGGGGAACGGATTAAACGTCTGGATGCTACCCAAACACCAGAACAGGTATTTAGCCAGGCACTTGCGTGTTTGCAATCGGTGTAGTCATCCCCAGCAATTGGGTTTAAATGAAAAATCTTCTATAGTGGCTAACATTATGGAAGATTTTTTTATAAACAATGAAAAGTAATAAAGTCGAAATTATTGAATTTTTGCAACGTAAATTTCCGCAAAGCCTGGAAAAATGTGAAATAGAAACAGTCACTGAAAAAGGAGCCACCATCCTCTATCATGTGGATGAAGCCGATTTAAGACCGGGTGGAACGGTATCAGGGCCGACCATGATGACCGCTGCTGATTATGCACTGTATATTGCCATACTGGGTGAAATCGGTATTGTGGCCTTGGCGGTCACCACTAATTTATCCATTAATTTTTTAAGAAAACCGACGGCAGCACAGGATATTCGTGCGGTCTGTCAATTAATGAAAGTGGGCAAGGCTCTCATTGTGGGTGATGTATGGTTATATTCCATGAATTTAGATGAACCGATTGCACATGCAGTGGGTACTTATTCCATACCATCCCGGCAATAAAAAGATATCATGCAAATTGAAAAAGCCGAACAAAGATGTTCGGCTTTTTTATTTAGGCTACACGGGTTTAAGCATCTACATTGACCAACGGAGTTTCCACCTGGAAGTTGGGTGGAGTTAGTACCGTTTTACGTAATTCAGGCCCAAGCTCCGGATAATCCAGAGTGTAATGCAAACCGCGTGATTCCTTGCGTGCCATGGCACAGCGTACAATCATCTCTGAAACCAGTACCAGGTTACGTAATTCAATCAGGTTTTTGCTGACATGGTAATCCTGATAATATTCAGTGATTTCACGCTTCAACATTTCGATACGATGTAAGGCACGTTGCAGACGTTTAGTGGTGCGGACAATACCAACATAGTTCCACATGGTCTGACGCAGTTCATCCCAGTTTTGCAGAATAACGACATTTTCATCCGGATTCATAACTTGGGAATCATCCCAGCTTGGTGCATCAGGAGAAACATAATCTGGATTGAACAGGCTTTCTATATGTTTGGCTGCACTCATGCCGTAGACAAAACATTCTAAAAGTGAGTTACTCGCCATCCGGTTAGCACCGTGTAAGCCGGTATAAGAGGTTTCACCAATGGCGTATAAACCTTGAAGGTCGGTCTGGCTGTTTTCATCGACCACCACACCGCCACAGGTATAATGTGCCGCAGGAACCACGGGAATCATGTCTTTGGTAATGTCGATGCCAAGTTCCAATAAACGTGCGTACAGGGTAGGGAAATGTTCTTTCACAAACTCGGCTGGTTTATGCGTGATATCCAGCCAGACATGACGGATACCCAAACGTTTAATTTCATAGTCAATAGCACGTGCCACAATATCACGCGGTGCCAGTTCAGCACGTTCATCAAAACGCAGCATGAAACGTTCACCATCAGGCAAGCGTAAATAAGCTCCTTCACCACGCATGGCTTCGGTAATTAAAAAGGAGCGTGCTTGCGGATGATACAGGCAGGTTGGATGGAACTGGTTAAATTCCATATTGGCAACCCTGCAACCTGCACGATAGGCCATGGCAATACCATCACCGGTCGCAATATCCGGATTGGAGGTATACAGATAGGCTTTCATCGCCCCGCCACACGCCAAGGCTGTAGAAGGTGCCAAGAAGGTATGGACTTTTTCAGTCTTTTCATCGAGCGCGTATAAACCCAACGCACGATTTTCTTGATCTTTCAGGCCGAGTTTTTTTGAAGTAATTAAATCAATGGCAATATAATTTTCAAAAATAGTGATGTTTTGCTTTTCACGAGCACGTTGCACCAAAGTGGTTGAAATGGCGCGACCTGTCGCATCTGCAGCATGGATGATACGGCGTTGGGAGTGACCGCCTTCACGGGTTAAATGCAATTGTTCCTGTTCATCCAAGGTAAATTGCACGCCATGTTTTAGCAGAAAGTCGACCGAAGGTTTGCCGCCTTCTACAGTCTGCTTGACCGCTTCACGCTCACATAAATGTGCACCTGCAATCATGGTGTCATCAATATGCTGTTCAATTGAGTCAGTTTCATCTAAAACCGCCGCGACACCGCCTTGTGCATAAAAAGTACTGGCTTCGGTGAGTGCCGATTTGGCCAAAACAGCAATATTGAAATGATCTGGTAATGATAAAGCCAGGCTTAAACCTGCACCACCACTGCCTACAATGATCACGTCAAAATGATGTGTTGTATTTAAATTAGACATGTTCATCAGCTAATTTGAAAAAAGTTTGCTAATAACACCCCTTTTTTCATCAAAAAACAAGAGCTAATATGCTAATGTATGATGAGAAAAAGTAATAAAGCAACAAACTTTTAAGAAAGATTTAAGCTGTTGTTTATACAAATATAATCAAACATATTATTACCCAAGACAGACATGTTTTATGCTAAATACTGTTTACGCATACTTATAATGAATGGAGTGAATGCTTTATATGAACAATCGCTATATACAAAAAGGAATGTATGCTGCTGTATTCACCATGGCAGCGATGCAAACACAAGCAGCTTCTTCGGTAGACTTTTCCAATCTGGTTGAACAGGTCAGCCCTGCTGTAGTGAGTGTCAGTGTCGTTAAAAAAATGACTCAGGAAGAGCTGATTCAACAGCAAATTCCTGAAATTTTGAAACGCTTTTTTGGCAATCAGGTGATTGTTCCACAGCAACAGGCTCAGCAAGAGAAAACCGCTTACGGCAGTGCATTTTTTATCAGTAAGGATGGTTATCTGTTAACCAATCATCATGTGGTTGAAGATGCATCCAAAGTGACCATTATGTTTAATGACCGCCGTGAGATTGATGCCACCATAGTCGGAAGTGATGCGCGTACTGATGTGGCGCTACTGAAAGTCAATGGTTCCAATTTCCCTGAATTGCGTACAGGCAATGTAGACCGGTTGAAAGTCGGTGAGCCGGTACTGGCGATTGGTTCACCTTTCGGTTTTGACTATTCTGCATCTGCCGGTATTGTCAGTGCGAAAATGCGTAACATGATGGGCGAAACTTCGGTGCCTTTTATTCAAACCGATGTGGCGTTGAATCCGGGTAACTCAGGCGGTCCCTTGTTTAACCAAAATGGTGAAGTGGTGGGAGTAAACTCGCGTATCTTCAGCGGTACTGGCGGATATATGGGCTTGTCATTCTCCATACCGATTGATGTGGCGATGGATGTGGCAGAGCAGCTGAAAAAGAATGGCAAGGTCACCCGTTCATATTTGGGAGTGATGTTGCAAGATATCGATCGTAACCTTGCTGAATCTTATAATCTGTCCAAGCCTGAAGGTTCATTGGTGACCCAGGTCGCTCCCAATTCCCCGGCAGCTAGAGCAGGCTTTAAGGCGGGTGATGTGATCCTGAAATATAATGGCTTGCCTATTTCCAGAACCTCTGATTTGCTCAACTACTTAAACCGGACTTCACCGAATCAAAACATTCAGCTGCAAGTTTTACGTGATGATAAAATCCGTAATATCTCGGCAACCTTGACCACTGCACCGGATGATACACCGGCACCGGTGGAACAGGCAGCACAAAATAAAGGTCCTGTTTTGGGGGTGACGATTCGTAATTTGACTGCCAGTGAACAATCCCAACTGAAGCTTAAAGGCGGTATTCTGATTCAAGAAGTGAAACGAGGGGGAATCGCATCACAATCCCGTATCGCTGTAGGTGATATCATTACTCAAATCAATAATAAAACCATTTTGAATAGTAATGACTTTATTAAGACAGTATCCGAACTGAAAAAAGGTTCAATTGCACGTGTTTCTATTATTCGTCAAGATCAGCGCGCAATTTTAGGCATGCGTATTGAATAGCATGAATCCATCGAACAGAAAACCACTCTACAGCTGAGTGGTTTTTTATATTTTGCAATTTTACTGCGATACAAAATTACGTAGACTGTGTAGCCTTGAAGGTCATTTTTTGCATAGTGTAAGGGTCGGTAAAATAGATGAGCACAGTTTTTGATTTGGAAATCACCGTTCAAGCAAAAGATATTGACAGTCTGGGACATGTAAATAACGTAGTGTATATGCACTGGATGCAGGATGTCGCTACTGCACATATTGAGGCCCTGGGTTTGGGGCTGAATGAATACATGGAACTGAAGCATGCCATGGTTGCGGTAGAGCACCATGTGCAATACCGTAAAGCGGCATTTGAAGGCGAAAAGATTATCTTGCGTACCTGGCTGGATGATATCAATGCCTTGTATTCTTTCCGGCAATATGTGTTTTATCGTCCCCAAGACCAAAGCGTTTTATTTATGGGGAATACCAAATGGGCCTGTGTGGAAATTGCCACAGGTCGGCCAAAACGCATGTCTCCCACTTTTAGCCAAGCCTACCAGCCGATATCGGAACAGGTGAATCCGCTGGATTTTAGTCAGTATGATGCGATGGCTTCAAATTGAGTACATGACTACAATCCGGTTTTATTTTGAAAATAACTGTCAAAGCGAAAAACGAACTCATTATTTAGGATACATTGAAAAATCCATCTGCTATAATCCTACGCAATTTCTATTCAGCTTTTGCCATGCATTAACTATTGGTTGCATGGCGTGTTTTTTTCTCAAGGTAGCCCATGGCGCAAGCTAAAAAATCTGTTGATATTAAAAACATTCGTAACTTCTCGATTATTGCGCATATTTATTACTGAGATTAAGACACTACAGGAAACTATCGGACACTATCAGACATAAAATCATACAAAAGCCCGTATTTGGGCTTTTTTTATGTGCCACTATCGGACACAATACGACACTAAGCGAAGCTATAAGCCAGAGCAAATATGTACACAATCGAGTACATAAAATGGTATATGGCACAATTTTTAAAAATTAGTGTGTACATGGTGGATTCATGGCTCTTTCCGAAGCATGGTTAAAATCTCAACTCGGCAGAGATAGAGAAAAGATAGAAGAATATTCGGATCGTGATGCCATGGGGGTTCGCATAACACCTAAGGGTAAAATCATTTTCCAGCTGCGTTACCGCTACAATGGCAAGCAACATCGTCTTGATCTAGGCTCATACCCAAACCTATCTTTGAAGAATGCTAGACTTGAGGCTGATCGTTTACGTGCAGAATTAGAAAAAGGCTATGACCCTAAACAGGTGAAATTAAAAGAGCGTACGAGCATCCGTGATGCCTATACCTATGAAAAATTGTTCTATCAGTGGTATGAGCAATTCTGTATTCCAAACAAATCAAGTCATCATGAAATTTTAAGATCATTTGAAATTTACGTTTTACCTGAACTGGGAAAACAAAACAGTGATGATATTACTGCTTATCAGTGGATAGCTTTACTTGAGAGCGTGGCTCGTAAATCACCATCCATTGCAGCACGTCTTTTATTGAATGCTAACCAAAGCCTTAAATGGGGACAGAAACGCGCCCTGGTCATAAATAACCATTTAATGAATGTTTCAGCTAAGCATGATCTACGTATTGAAAAAAATGTGAAAGAGCGAACACTGACAGACCAAGAGATTTATTTATCCTGGTATGCATTGGAACGCACGCGCATGACCTATAAAAATAAAATCTTCCTCACATTGCTATTGATCTATGGTTGCCGTGTTGGTGAGTTAAAGCTGGCCAAGAAAAGCCATTTTGATTTTGAAAATAATATATGGACTGTTCCACCAGAGAATCATAAAACCGGTAGAAAAACCAAGAAGTTCTTAAAGCGACCGATTACTGAAAATATCAAGCCTTATATTTTGCAGGCCATGGAATTATCCACAAAGTCTGAATACTTATTCACAGCAGACGGATCTGACCAGCCATTAGGTGAAACATCACACCTAACAATGCCAAATAATATTTTTCAGTGGCTAAAACGCCATAAGGAAACAGAACTCGCACATTGGTCGGTACATGATCTGCGTCGTACTATGCGAACAAATATGTCAACGATCGCTGAACCACATGTTTGTGAAATTATGCTTGGTCACTCGCTACCAAAAATATGGGGAACCTATGACAAGCATGATTACTTAGAAGAACAGAGTAGGGCTTATGAATTGTGGGTAGAGAGATTACAGCAGATATGGAGGAATGAGGCGCTAGCTGGCTAGCGCTTCATCTTTTTTACGTAATGGCCAAGATTGATACCAGTTCAATAGCTCACCAGCATCATAGTTATTTCCAGCGCCACGGCACTCAGAAAAAGGGCGTGGCATTGGGTTTTGATACAAACTTCTATCTTGCCACCGGATGAATGTTCTTGATGAGCGACCAAATAATTCAACAAGATCTGAAGTTCTAAGCACTGGCTTTGATTGTAGTGCCTGAACAATAGTCATACCTTCAAATTTACTCACTATCCACCTCCAATCTTTTACCGGCTTCAATTTCCGCATCGGTGGCGTGGCGCCATGCCGACATGTACCACTTGCCAATATGATCTTTCTTTACATCGTGAATCATATAGTCCTCAGGCCAAAATGGATGCGCCTTAATAACCACCTTATCCCCAACCTCAAAAATATTGTGCTGGCGGCGGTAATCTAAAAGGGCATCATCAATAGCATCTATCAAAACCTCATCACCATTGATGTAAATGACTGGGTCTATATTTTTGCTTCTTTGCTCTGCTATTAGAGCTTCTTTAGCCTTCTCATACCCGCCCAACTGCTCAATTAGATTCATGGAACCTCCCTTAAACTCTGCAAAACCTCAAAAGGCAACTTCACATCAACACTGGCTTCGTCATTTCGCATCCAAAAATCAACAGCGATATGATAAAGCGCAGATACCTGTTCAGCTGTAAGCGTTTTGACTGTGCCGGTTTGACTGATTACATGCGGAGCCAATTCTTCAGCAAAGTCTTTTGCAATTTCTAGAATTTCATTCATCACATACCACCAAATATTTGACGCAATGCTGCGACTACTTGCTTAATTTCATCTTCGGTGCGCCACTTTCCAATACTGCTATTTATTCCAGTACCTTTCTGAGTATCGCTATACCCGTATGAAGTGTAGTCGGCAATAAACCAATATTCTTCACCAACTTTAGGCTCAAAAGGCGCAGGAACTTCAATGCCATTGATTGAGATGGTGCGTGGCTTTAGGCGGAAAGACCACATAGTTGTTGGGTTGAAAAAAGACTCAACCAACAAGCATTTAGCATTAGTCCAGTCTGTGCCCGTTATGTTGTTTCTACACTGAACTTCAACACCATTCGCCAAAGCTCGTAGCGCATCAGCTCCGCTAATTAGATTAGTCATTGGCTTGCTCCTGTTTAATCCGCTTGCCTGACTTAATTTCCTGATCGGTAGCAGCATCTTTAAGTTGAATAATCACAGGACCGTCACGAAAGTCACTGGACACCATCTGTCCATCTAATTGCTTGCGTTCTTTCATTGTTAGATTGCGCCATTTCGCGATACACCAACTGCCTTTAAGAATCCCAATTGGCATATCCATGTACATTGATCCGTAACTGTAACCATGATCTTGCAACCATTTTCTAGCAGCATTCACAGCACTAAAATCACCGGTTTGGTTGAATTCGATTTCAGTCATTGACTGGCTCCTGTGCTTCTATCATGGCTTTGTAGGCAAAATAAAGAGATCGCCCACCAGTCTGACCGCCTTCATTGAAGTGACCAAGAAATACTTGATGCCCGTGATTCACCAAATCCGCATGAGGCTCTTTCGGCACCAAAACAAACCCTTCCGGCACCGCTTGGGTTTTGGCTAGCTCATCAAACATACGCTCAACAATTTCAGTAAATGTGCAGCCTTCCATATTGTGATCTGCGCCAAATTTGCAGAGCTTATGAATTGTTTTCAAACCTTCAATTTCAATTTTTTCTGGATTTTCCATCACGCCACCTTTCCTAAATTCACATCCAATGGACTAACCAGGTGAACCTGATATTCCTCATAAAGCACTTGGCAATTTCGATTACCGGTTAAATCCTTTGCAACTAGCACATAATCCAACTTTGTACCTTTGCCTTTAAAAGTTGCACCACCATCAGCAAGGTCTTTCTTTGTGTAGCCCAATTTTTCGAGCCATAATTTAAAGCCAGCTACATGTTTGTTTTTGATACGGAAGATCATTGATACCCCCAACTATTCACAAAATCCTGAATACAATCTTCAATACCGAAAAGATTGATGTTCTTGTATGTCTTAACCCGGCCGTTGTGCTGAATTAACAGCACACGGGTGATGGATGAGTAGGAGTAGGTCATTAGTCACCCACCCATTTAGAGCCTTTGCGATAGTATTCAACTTCGCGTTTTGAATGATCTTGAGTAGAAACCTTAGGAAGATTTGGGCCATTGGTACGTGGTGGCTCAAAGTAACCGAGCTTTGTCACAGTCCAGGGTTCAAAACCTTGGTAGTGTCGAATCCAATTAACACCATCAGAATAAAATGAACCTCTCGCATCTATGCGGTGGTGAGTAAGCACCCCGCCAAAGGTGTCATAGTGAGTGGCATCTGTTGGGACGCCATTCACCAAAACCACCTTATTCAAACCTTTTTTAGCCATTTCGAAATCCATAAGGATTAGCTCCAGTGAGCTAGGGGAGGTGAAAGTTTTTAAAACTGTCATTGTTTCCACCCCATCTGATCCATTTTTGCTTTACAGGCATTATTGACTTGCTGGGCAAATTGAGAATTTTTAAAGTAGTTGTAAGGTTTAGCTAAATCATTTTTAGCTTGAGCGTTTGCAATATCTCTCAAAGCCATCTGTAATTCCGCTTCGGTTGGCCCTGTTGGTTGGTTGCTGTTTTGTCCTGCTGCCTGGTTTTGGTTCTGATTATGAAACTCATCCGAATCAGCATCTTTTGAATCATCAATCAAAAACAAACCATTTAATGCATATTTACGAGCATAAGAGCTTGAAGCACCAAAAGTCTGGGCTACATCCATGCCTTTTTTATTGATCTCAACACCAGCCTCGGCTTGAACAATAGTTTCTTTGCCTTTGCTGTCAGTGAACTTGGCAATAGCAGTTACCACTGGAATCCCGCATAACTCTTTTGATTGATCAAGTAAAACCAATGTGCAGTTATATTTCTTTAAAAGTGGTTTTACAGCTTCTAAAATCGATTCACATGAACGGTAATGGTATTTACCAAAGCTATTGAATTTATCTTTTGGAGCTTTCAACTCATGCTGAATGTTGACCAAATCATCAATCATTCCAGTATGAATAGCGCCATCATTTACTTGCATATTCATTGTTATTCTCCCAATAGACCAAGCACTCAGTATTTGATCGATACATGTGGAATTTGATTTTTGGCAATCACAGAAATAATCTTCTTGGCATTAGCCTCATCAAATCCTTGAGACTTGAGCGCAATCAATACTTCATTGTTGATCCAGCGACGATGTTCTATATCCGCTTTGCGAGCTTCTTCTGCTTTGCGCTCAGCCTCAGCCTTGGCAGCCTGTTCAGCTTCAATACGCTTGCGTTCTGACTCAATCGCTTGTTGTTTGGCAATTTCAGCCTGCTTAGCATCGTCAATAGCTTTTTGTTTTAAGGCTTGTTCACGCAACACAGCAGCTTCTTTTTCAGCTTTTAATATAGATTCACGTTGTTCTGCTTCGCGTTTTTCACGCTCAACACGTTCAGCCTCAAAACGTGCTTTTTCCTCTGCTTCACGTGTAGCTTTTTCAGCAGCTTCACGAGCAATTTGAGCTTCACGTTCTTGTTGTTGGCGAAGTATTTCAGCTTGACGTAGGCGCTCCAATTCAGCCTGTTCAGCTTCATATTTTTCACGGTCAATCTGAACTTTTCGCAATACCTCTAAGCATTCGTATTTTTGAATTTTTGCTTGTTCTTTGTATTCAGCAAAAGATTCATCAATCTCAATTGCTTCAATTTCAGCAATCACAGAAACAATTAATGAAAGTGGTGAACCGATATCAACACGACCACTATCAAATTGAGCAATCTTGTCTTGAATAGCCTGAATACGATCCTTTTCAGCCTGCTCCCAAGCATCACGAGGTTCCAAAATCTCATTACGAAGCTCATCAAACTTTTTAACAGTTGCAATGCGGTCATCATCAATAACTTTGATTTGAGCCTTTTGTTCAGCAACTAATTCTTTCCCACACTTTTCAATGAAGGTCTTGGATTTACTGATTTTCAGGGCAAGTGAACCAATCGCATCACGGCCTTTTTTAGTGGTCACATCAGGCACATGTGAACGCGCTTCTTGAGCAATGCGCTCGAATAATTCGGCGGTGCCGCCTGGTGTGCGAAATGCAGCTACAACAATGTTTTGATCCGCGATTTCTAATTCAAATTTTGCATTCATATTCTTATCCTTGTGCCATTTCAAATTTTTCAACCGCATCTGCTTCAAGCCATTCATTCAACTCATAGACCTGAGATTCAGTCAGAATGAAATGCAAGCCTGCTGGTGTTTCTTCAAAGTCAGACCGAGTGACCAAAGCCAAAGTTTTGCTATCCACTTCAAGCCTGGTGTAATCCACATCACGGCCAGATTCAGGATTAAATTGAGACTCAACACACATTGAATCAGTCAATTCAACCGCTTTGATTTCACAGTCAATGGATTGGTTGCCAACAGTGAAAGAGAACTGCACGTTGTCAGCATCAACTTCGATGTGTGACGAGATTGAAAGCAACGGAAAACACGGAGCAAACAATTCAGGTTTAGTTTGAGCGTTCATTTGAATCTCCGTATGCATAAACAACGTTGATTTGATTCGCAGTCACATATTTAATTAGTTCTTGAAAACCAACTAAGGCATCTTTAATTGTTTCTGCATCAGCATTGCCAGGACGAACTACCAAAGTTTCCACAGCTAAAAGCAATTTTCGTTTTTTAGACACGTCCATTACTTAACACCCCCAGCAATCGCAGCAACCGAATAATCCTCAACATATAGTTCGCGGCGATCAAAGAACGTGCTGTCATCTGGAATGCTTCCACAACCTTTGTTCCAGCAAGGAGTTACCAAACCAAACACATCCCAGGTTGAGTCTTGACCACCATTTAAAACAAGCTTTGCAGCAGCTACATAAAGATCATCCGGGTTGGAGACTTCATAACCGCAAGCATTAATATCTTTAATTAACTCAGGGGTTAAGTTGTTGAATGTTTCGCTTAGCTCAATTTCGATCTCAACCTCAACCGTCATGGTTACTAATTTTTTAATACCCATCAGCGCTCTCCCTTCGCAATCACAGCGTTAATCTTTTGAATCTCATAACGATCAACATAAGCATTCACAGTCTCGTCATGACGAACCACATTGAGAATGTCCAGAAACTCGACCGCACCATCATCAAGCTTGTATTCGACAAAGATTTCATACTCACCAGCTTTGACTTTTGCGGTGCAGTATTCTTCGCAAAACTTGTCTGCCACCACGTATGAGTCACTGGTGATAACGACTTGTGGCTTTTCCTGTGGCTCAGGATTAGAAGTGAAGGCGAATGCTGTAGCAATTACAGCGAATAAGCTGAATGCTCCCAGTGCCTTGATTGAATGTTGTTTTAAGTTCATACTTATCTCACTCACAGGTTAGTTGTGGGTCTGGCCTCAGGTAGCTCGAACTACGCTGGGGCTTTTGTTTGTTTATGAGATAAATATGAACTATTGGTTCAATTAAGTCAAGAACTAAAAGTTCATTTATTTTTATGTTTTGAATTATTGGTTCGGTTTTATGTTTTAATAAACAAAAGAAAACCCACCGCTGGGGTGGGCTTCCATTTTTAATAAAACTTAAATTTCCGCATAAAGTGTTTTATTGTTGTTATGAGGGTTGAATTTCTTCATTGATTCGCTTTGGTGCTTCATTAGATCCTTGGTTATCAAATCCTTCTCCCTCATTGCTTGTTTCATCGATTCCTGAAACTGTTTCGATGGGCTGTACGCTGTTATTTTCACTGTTATTTTGTTGCTCATGATTGTTTTCCCCTTCATTTTGACTATTCATATCGAATCCAGAGAAGCAGACAACTGAACTTGGCAGTGTTTGATCTTCGAACGCAGAGACAATACTAGATAATCCATCGATTATTTTCAATTCTTCTTCGTTGGGACTTCGTACATTTTTGAAAATAGATTTTGCTTCTTTTCGGTCGATTACGAACCCATGTGAAGGATAGTCCATAATTAATTGTTTTAGAGCAGTTGGCAAGAGATTCTCAGATGTATCGGACAGTTTCTTACCATATTCATAAGCAATCATAGTTGCTCGATGTAACTCACCTAAACGTAACGGATCAATTTGAGCATAAATGGGAGAGTAAATACCAGTAGTTACATTTGTTGCAATTTCACTAGCAATTTTAGTTGAAAGCCTTCCTCCCATTCTAACTTCAATTAAAGCATCTCTTAGAGTCTCAGTTACACCAGATCTTAAAGCACTCATTGCTTGTGGTAAGTCAAGACCAGATGTTTGCTCAAATAATTCCGTGGATTTACTTAATTGAATATCTAAAGGGCCCAACTCTCCTTCATCAGCGATGATAAGCTCTTTTGCACCAATAGATATAAGTGTTCCTGCAGACTTGCAACTGCTTGGGATAACAACAGAAAAACCTTCACTATAGTAGTGCTGTAAGGCCCTAGCTATTCTGAACCCCATATGTGGATTTCCACCAAACGTAAGAAGAAACAAAACAGCCTTTTTATTATCAGCTTGAGTCTTTAGTTGTTTACATGTTTTCGTAATTTGTGTGTAACCGCTCCGTGAAATTTCACCAATATAGTAGATGGTATCAATCTCACCACTGATCTTTTCAAACATTATTCCCTCCACCCGATCTGTTCTAAAGGCTGCGTCGGGTTCGCAGTTTCAAATTTCTTTTTGTCCTGATATTTCTATTTTAGAAATAAGATCAAGTGGTAATACACGATTTTCACCTGTGATGGTTTCAAAGCGCACCCAAATGCCAGAATCTTCTTTCTCAAAATTAATACTGATAAGTTTCACGAGATTGTAAGGTTTGGCATAACCAACCATAATAATATTGTAGCGATAATCTTTACGAACAAGAGAAATAAGCATTTCATGAACAGTTATTTGCTCGCTGCTACTTAACTCTTTGTATCTGCATAGTGCGGGCAGTTTATATTTCCTAGCCATTAATTATTTGCCTATTCAAAATAGTACATCACATATAGTGGTGTACTTTATTACCAAGTCTCAGCGGTAGGTGTCTGCTATATTCATCCAAAATATTTATTTAACTCTTGTATTGCCTGCCAAAACATCTTAAGTGCTCAACAACCACACCAATAATTCTAATTTCCTGTTTGGTTGAACACATTATTGGAAAATCAGGGTTTAAAGGTACCAGCTCGAAAGTTTCTCGCCCATGCTCATCGTACCCAATGGCGCGATACTTCTTAAAAGTAGCTTCATGACTGCCATTCTGAGCAATCACAAAACATCCCGGATAAGGTGGCTTTGATGCATCAACCACTAATTTATCACCTGGATTAAAGTCAGGAGCCATACTCAAACCAGACACTTCAAGTGAAAATACGCATTCAGGTTTTGCATTTTGATAAGTTGTGTAAGCATCACCCTTAGGGTTGATCCCATCATAACCAGTCTCATGAAATAGACCCGCTTGAACAAAATCTAGTACAGGAATTTTGCGTAATGGTGAGTTATTAAACAGAACATTTTTAAAGCCATCATCAGGCACCGAGCTCGCTAACACTTCCCCATTTAAAAGCCACTCAGCGGATACCCCTAAAAAATCAGCAAGTAATG
>WARP01002984.1_pt2 | contig 28715 bp, 25 predicted proteins | sample 4769151 | NCBI WGS metagenome assembly WARP01 (sample SAMN08893023, study PRJNA449175) | gut metagenome | isolation source: rumen sample fed with dry roughage | host: cow | place: India: Nagpur | collected 2016
CTCGAGCCGCAGATCTTCACATTCAGGCTTGCAATGGTGATCGAGGAGCGGATCTGGTCGTAGGCCCGGCCGGAGGCAAAGACGGCAAAGGAGTTGATGAACGGAATCTTGCCGGTAAGCGAGAGGCCGGCTGCAACGCTGGCCATGTTCTGCTCGGCGATTCCCATCTGGAAATACCGCTCGGGATAGACATTGCCGAACAGGCTGGACATGGTTGAATTGCCCAGGTCGGCCTCGAGCATCACGATATTTTTGTTCTTCTCACCCAGTTCGACGAGGGTCTCGCCGTAGGTTTTTCTCAAGCTGTCGCTGGTTCTCATGCCTCTACCTCCCGCTTCATGTTCTCGATGCACTGCCACGCAATCTTGTACTCTTCATCGTTCATGGCAGCATTGTGGTACTTCGCCTTTCCTTCTGCGAAGGGGAAGCATTTGCCCTTGATCGTATGGGCGAGGATTGCAGTCGGGCCTTCGGTGTAGGCCTTTGCCGCATCGAGGGCGCCAAGGACTTGGACCATGTCATGCCCGTCAATCTCGATGACGTTCCAGCCGAAGGCCTTCCACTTCTCAACAAGGTTTGCGATGGGGAAAATCTCTGCGGTGGTGCTGGTTGCCTGCACGCCGTTCCAGTCGATGATGGCTGTCAGGTTGCTGGCCTTGTAGACTGCAGCGGCCATGGAGGCCTCCCAGATCTGGCCTTCGGCAAGCTCGCCGTCACCCAGGATTGCATACACCCGGCTGTCGCTCTTATCGAGCCTGAGGCCCAAAGCCACACCCAGGGAGACCGAAAGCCCCTGTCCGAGCGAGCCGGTCACAGCCTCGATGCCCGGGGTCTTGTCCATGTCGGGATGACCCTGCAGGATGCCGGCGAAGGTCTTCACCTTTCCCAGCTCCGTGCGGTCGAAGTATCCCAGCTCGGCAAGACATGCGTACTGCACCAGTACCGCATGGCCCTTGCTCATGATCAGGCGGTCGCGGCCCGGGTCCTTGGGATCGTCCTTGTTGACTTTCATCGTATGAAAATAGAGGGCGGCCATCACATCGGCGATGGAGGTGCTTCCACCAAGGTGCCCCACCTTTCCCGGGGGTATCATCTCCAGGATGTTGGCGCGAACCTGAATCGCCTTGCGTTTCAGTTCCCTCACGAGTCCTTCTGAATATTCCATGGTATTCTCCTACCTAAATTTGATTTCCTCAGCAGCACGTCACCCCACCGTCCACAGGCAGGGCAATCCCGTTGATGAACGCGGCCTCGTCACTGGCGAGGTACAATACTGCATTTGCTACATCCCTGGAGGTGGCAAGCCGCCCAAGGGGAACCTCGTCAAGACGCTGTTGCTTCTTCACAGGATCCTTGAACATCTCCTGCACCAAAGGCGTATCCACCGTACTGGGGTGAATCGAGTTGCAGCGGATGTTCTCATGTCCGTACCGGCTTGCAATCGCCTTGGTCAAAAGCGTTACCGCTCCCTTGGTGGTCGTGTATGCCTCGGGGGTGTAACGGTGACCGATCAGGCCGCAGACCGAGGAGGTGTTGATGATCGCCCCCCCACCCTGCCTGCGCATAACCGGCAACACGTACTTGGTACCGAGGAATACGCTTCCGACGTTTACACTCATCATGGTGCTGAACTCACCCATGCTCATCTCTTCGATGGGCTTTCGGATGTTGATCCCCGCATTATTCACCAATACATCGATACGTCCTGCCTGCTGTACAATCCGAGCGATAACGCCCTGCCAGGCTTCCTCGCTGGTAAGGTCCAGCTTGAGGAACGTGGCGCTATAGGAGTTCTCTCTCATGCGCTTCTCCAGATCCTCGCCCTTTTGGACGTCCAGATCCAGGATGTAGAGCTTTGCCCCGCTCTTACACAAAAGCTGTACCATTTCTGCACCCAGTCCACCGGCGCCGCCGGTTATCAGGATGACTTTATCTTTCACGTTCACACCCGCTCTCCTTCTATTCAGGCTGCGCTGACGCCGCCGTCCTTTTGCAATCTACTGTTCTTGATGCCTGCGATAAGAATCCAGACAATGGCGACCATCAGCACAATACCCACCGGTCGTCCCAGAAGCGGGATGATCGAACCTTGTCCCTGCATCAGAGCCTGACGGAAGCTGATATCGGCTGTAGGTCCGAGAATGATGCCGAGCACCAGCGGAGCCATCGGATAGTTGAGCTTGCGCAGGATATAGCCAAGGATGCCGAAGACAAACATCACGGCGATATCGAAGCTGTTGACGTTGCCTGCATAGGCGCCGATGACGGTCAAGGGAACGATGATCGGCATCAGGATCTTGCGGTTGATCTTCAAGATCTTGACCATGGGCTTGACCAGTGCAAGGCCGAAGACCAGCATGGACAGGGTTGCAATAATCAGGGTGATTGCTGTCAGGTAGAGGAAGTCAGGAGACTCGAGGGCCAACATCGGCCCGGGCTTGATACCATGCAGCCAGATGGCGGCAAGGAACATGGCAGCCGGCGGGGAACCTGGGATGGCGAGGGTGAGCAGGGGAATCATGGCACCACCGATACAGGCATTGTTTGCCGTCTCTGCAGAGGCCAAGCCCTCGTAGCTTCCCTTACCGAACAAGTGGCCTTTCTTGCTTCGTCGCTTGCCAACATCGTAGGAAACCCACGCGGCGATGTCCTCGCCTGCTCCGGGAACAGCTCCGATACCGCACCCGATCAGGCCGGAACGAACGGCCGTATTGACGATGTCCTTGACAATTTCCTTATTGGGCAATACACGTCCAAGCTGGCTTTCGATGGAGTATGGCACATCCTCCTGCAGAACCGAAAGGATCTCAGAGATGCCGAATACACCGATGAGGGCGGGAATCAGGGAGATGCCACCCATCAGGCTGTAGCTGCCATAGGTGAAGCGCGGGAAGGCGTACACTGCATCCAGACCGATCATGGCGGTGAAGAAGCCGAGGAAGCCTACAATCCAGCCCTTGATCGGAGTGCTCTGGGTCGAGAGGTTTCCACAGATCATGATGCCGAAGACGGAGATGAGGAAGTACTCCCACTGCCCGAACTTCAAGGCGATCTTATAGAGGAACGGAGTCAAGAAAATAAGGATGACGATGGAAAACAGGGTTCCGATGAAGGAGGCGATGACGCCCACTCCGATTGCCTGTCCGCCATGGCCCTTCTTGGCCAGGATGAATCCATCCAGTGCAGTTGCTGCTGCAGAGGGTGTTCCGGGGATGTTGATCATGATGGCGGAGTAACAACCTCCCATGACCGCCCCTACGTAGACTCCCAACAGGAAGGCCACGGCAACGGGAAGCTGCATGGAGTAGGTCAAATTGATCAACAGGGCGAGAGCCATGGTTGCAGTAAGGCCGGGAACCGCCCCTACGATGATGCCTGCAACGGTGGCGATCATGGTTACAAATACCTGGGGGAATCCGAATGCCTGGGCGGCAGCGGACCCGAACAGGGCAAATTGCTGTGCGAATGCTTCAAACATAGGTTCTCCTACCTTAAGGAAGAGGAATTTTAAAGACGTATTGGAAGACTGCACCGATGACCAATGCAGAAATGGCGGAAATGATGATGTTCTTCACCAGCGTCGTGGATTTCAAATAGAAAAATGTCACAAACAGATAGAGGAACGTTGCAATGGCGAAATGAACTCTTCCGATAAGCCCAAAGATATAGACCACCATGAAGAAGGAAAGGATGACGACCCGCTTGGACTGCGGATTCAGAAAGAGTGTCGTAAGCGTAGCCTTGGTGAAGGTGTTTTTTGCAGCTGCCACACTGCCGCCGCGTAGGGATCCGATGAACATGACAAGGCCGAATGCACTAAAGATGATTCCCAGAATCAAGGGAAAGAACCCGGGGGCATCAAGAAAGGTATTGTACACCTTCATCCCCAATGATTCGACGATAAGAAAGATTCCGAATGCGAAGAGCAATACGCCCATGACAAGATCGGATGTTGTAGTTTTTTTCAACTGACTCATGCAATTATCCTTTATGTTGAACGATGGTGGGGATGGAGGAACCCATCCCCACAGCAGGCAACCTTATTTCTTGATCTTCTGCTTGGCCACGTCCCAATTGAAATTTGCGAGCTTGGGAATACCAAACTTCTCAGGACTTTCAACGGTAGAACCAACGTTGTGCAGGGTCCAGGCATATCCAGCTTCCTGGATGGCAAGGAACTTGTCGGCTTCTTCACCGGCATAACCGGCGATTACAAGGCCTTGGTTCTTTGCATAGTCCACGATTGCGGGCTGCTTGATGGCCCAGTAGAAAGCTTCGGTCAACTTGTCGACGATGTGCTTGGGAGCATCACGGGGAATCAGGATCGGCCAGGTCTCACTGAGCAAGGGGATGTTCTCTGCATTCTTCTGCACCTTGGTGATAGAAGGAATGTTCATACCAAATTCGGTATAATCCTTGGTATCAGTGATTGCAAGAGCGCGGATCTGTCCAGCCTTGATGAAGTCGATGACCGAGCTGAAGGTAGCCATGGAGATCTCAGCATCGCCGGCGATGATGTTGATACCGGCCTGACGGCAGGAACCAGCGGTCATGTAGTTGGGCGCTGCAACACCAGCGATGTCGCGCACCGCTTCAAACAGAACGTGGGGACCAACGCCGAATCCGCTGATGGCGAAGTTGACTTTCTTGGTCTTCAGGTAGGCTATAGCCTCATCATAGGTCTTGATCGGGGAATCACTGCGTACGATCAGAGCCGCTGCTCCCATGTACGGGTGGAAACTTGCCCAATCGCCCCAGAAGGTCTCGCTGGTGGCCATTACGCGGAAGCCGGAAATCGGGGCGCTGCCGGTGGCGAACATGCTGTATCCATCATGAGCCTTGGTGTACATGACAGTGTTTGCTGCAACTGCAGAAGCGGCACCAGCCTGGTTGACTACGTTGATGGTCTCGCCAAGGTACTCTTCCATCTTTGCGATAACAGGACGAACAGCGGTATCGGTTCCACCGCCGGCTCCGAATCCGACATACACCACCGGCTGGGTTTTCGGCCACAGCTTTGCATTTGCAGCCTCACTAGTTGCCTGGGCAAACAGGAATGAGGATGCGACCAACAGTACACACAGTACTACCAGAATCTTGTTTCTCTTCATAACAAAACTCTCCTTTTTATATTCTACGGCACAAGCCGCAGGATTCCAAAATCAGTTGTATGTTGTCTTATGAGTTAGTGCAATCGACTACAAGACAACATTTTATCGTTTTCTTGTTTCGACTAGAGCTCGGAGAGCTCAGAAACCCGGTCAACAGTCTTGGCCACGTGCTCGCGCATGGCCGCTACCGCTCCCGCCCTGTTCCCTTTCTTCATTTCTTCAAGGATAAGACGATGAAAGTACTTCCCGTCCTTCATGCCCAAATGGGTAACAATGGATTCCATGCTTGCAGCCAACAAGTCCTGCATGAACACGGAAACATTTATCAGCATCTGATTCTTGGTTGCCTTCGAGATCGCCATATGAAACATCATGTCGTCATGGGAAAAGGTCTTCACATCACTGTCATTATGTTCCATGCGCTCTACAATGGCTTCCAACTCAGCCAACTCCGAAGCAGTGATGCGGCTTGCGGCAATCTCAGTCGCCCCAACCTCCATCACCAACCGATACTCGAGGATTTCCTCAAGCGAATTCTTGTTGATCATGAACATCGGAAGCATCATATCCTTGTAGCTGTCACTGGTGACCTTCTTCACGAAGGACCCTTCCCCCTGGCGTGTTTCCACGATACCGAGGGCGGTCAGCTTCTGCATGGCTTCTCGAATGCTGATACGGCTCACACCCATTTCCAGGCGAAGCTCGTTCTCCGAGGGGAGTTTCGTCCCCTCATCCCACTTGTGGGTTTTGATACGTTCAAGCAGCTGATCATAGACCTGGGAGGACACCTTTTGCTGCTTGACGATTTTCATGGTACTGTGTTGCGGCATCCCAACCCCCTGGTCATGATACTCATAGGTTATCATACAAGTACGGGATGTCAACAACTTTTTGTTACAAATTTCTTATAGCGTATAAACATATCGATATCCGGTTATCGATATAGGCTATGAGAGAGGGAATATCGCTTCCCTCTCTCAAGATACGTTACTCTTTCTTTGTCTTGTTCTTTCCCAAAGCCAACAACACAAAGAAGATGATGAGAATCACAACGAAAATGCCCGTCATCCCCTGTGCCATGAGGGTCAATGATTTACCAAACAGTGTGTTCATGCTTCCCTCCTTACAGCAGACCCGGGACCAAGCCCAGGATCACTCCACCGGCGATGACCGAGGCAATCTGCCCGGCGACGTTCGCCCCGACTGCATGCATCAAAAGGTGGTTCTGCGGATCGGCCTGCTGGCCCATCCTTTGGATGACACGCGCCGACATCGGAAAGGCTGAGATACCGGCGGCCCCTACCATCGGGTTGACCTTTTGCTTGACAAACAGGTTCAGGATCTTGGCAAAGACCACTCCTGCTATCGTATCGAAAACGAAAGCCAGAAGGCCCAGAGCCATGATCATGACTGTCTGCACCGTCACAAAAGCATCAGCTTTCATAGTCGAAGCGATGGTGATACCCAGAAGCAGGGTGACGAGATTGACAAGAACCGTCTGGGCCGCAGTGGACAGGGTGTCCAGTACCGTGCATTCACGAATGAGGTTGCCGAACATCAGCATTCCCACAAGCGATACGGAGGCAGGGGCAACATAGCCGGCAACCACGGTGACAATGATCGGAAAAAGAATCTTGGAGCGTTTGGATACCGAACGCGGATTGTACGGCATTTTGATCATCCGCTCTTTCTTGGTTGTCACCAGCCTGATGGCAAACGGCTGGATGATCGGGACCAAGGCCATATACGAGTAGGCGGCGATGGCGATGGGCCCGATGTACGTGCTTCCCAGCACCTGGGAGACCAATATCGATGTCGGCCCGTCCGCGGCCCCGATAATGCCGATGGACGCTGCATCGACGAGGCTGAAGCCCATCAGGGTGGCCAGGCTGATCGTAGCGAAAATCCCCCATTGGGCTGCGGCCCCAAAGAGGATGAGCTTCGGATTGGCCAGAAGCGGCCCGAAGTCGATCATCGCCCCGATGCCGATGAAGAGCAGCAGGGGCATGGCCTCAGCGGCTTCGATGCCAAGATGGAAGAGCCAGTCGAGAATGCCCGGAACCTCCCCGATGCCCACCATCATCTGGGTGACAGCCCCACTGAACGGCAGGTTTACCAGAATCGCCCCGAATCCCATGGGAAGCAACAACGAGGGTTCGAGTTTCTTTGCTATTGCAAGATAGATGAGAAGACCGCCGACGCCGAACATAACCAGTTGCTTCCAAGTAGTGGCGAGCAGTCCGTCCAACAAGAAGTCCATACAGAACCTCCAGTAGAAGAATGGGGGGAGAAGTTGACTTCGCACGATGGCAATGAAGCTCCCCCAACAGAGTCCATCATAGGATGTCCAAGTCGTTTGGTCAAACAAATACCAGAGAAACCATACAATTGAATTGCATTGAATACCGTCGTATAGTACTGCCATGATCATACCACACACATTGAAGAACAGAGATATTCCCGCAGTTCTGAACTATATTGCCCCTGAGAGAGAAGTCAATCTTTTCATCGAAGGAGATATAGAATCCTACGGCTTGGAAGGTGACATTGTGACCATGTATTCCTTCGGTGATGAGTGGGACTACCTCGTCCTGCGCTACTATGAGAACTATATGATCACCACCAACAAACCAGGTGGGGACTTGGCAGAAGTTGCAGCATTCCTGAAACAGCAGAACATGCTTTGCCTCAGTGCAAAAGAGGACATACTGCTGGGCATGCAGCAGTTCTGGCCGGATGTCCCTGTGCAGGGAACATACCTGTGCAGACTCGACAAGGAACATTTCACATCCAAGGCTTTCTCGGATAAAGCGGTCGTTCGACTGACTGCCGATGATTCCCGGACCATCATCGACCTGTACAAGCAGATTGAGGAGTTTGCCAGGCCCTATATTGAGCATGAAGAGGACAAACTGAAGCAGACACGGGAACTTTTGGAGTATGGAGGCCTGGGATTCGGTATCTTCGATGAAAAAAATCTTGTCTGCATGGCAACGATAACAGCAAAAACAAAAAGCGGGGCCATGATCATCGGGGTGGCAACCCACCCCTCATACCGCAACCGCGGCTATGCATCCCAGGTAATGAACAGGCTGTGCTCCCAGTGCTTTTCCGACGGCTTGAGTTTTCTCTGCCTGTTCTATGACAATCCCTTGGCCGGCGCAATCTATCACCGCCTCGGCTTTGAGACCATCGGTCGGTGGGGAATGTTGAAATTCTAATCTTTCTTATTTTTCCATTTGAAACAAATATTATACAAAAACGTAAACAAATGAAATACAACATTATGAATCAAAAGATTGTTTTCGCAATGAACTAAACAATCAAAAGAGTTTTATTTGACAAACCCAAGAACTCATGCTCTACTGGATATAGAGATAATACGTATGATGTTTAGATTCCATCACCACATGCGGAGGAGTTTAAACCAAGGAGGAAACATGAAAAAGGCATTTGTAGCAACGTTGATGCTTGTCGTGATTGCATCGCTGACTTTTGCTGCCCCGACGGCTGAAGCAGGCCCGAAGAAACCCGCCTCTCTCACTGTCGTGGTACCCAACACAACCATTTTGGATCCATTGGAAAGAATTTTCGCCAACTACACAGCTGAGACCGGGATCAAAGTGGAAATCCAGGCTCTTCCTGCAGGTGAGGAGTACGGCCGTCTTTTGCAGACCCGCTTCGCAACCAAGGATTATCCGGATCTCTTTACCATGGATCCCGGTACCAAGCAATACACCAAGTTCGGTGTCGACCGCTTGTTGGAAATGACTGGAGACAAGCTCTTTGACAACGTCTTGGAAGCTTCACTTGACTTCCAGCGCTATCAGGGCAAGCTTTATGGGGCTCCCTGGGGAGGTACCGGCACCTACGGCGTCTACTACAACAAGGACGTCTTCAAGGCAATCGGTGCTGATGTTCCTAAGAATTATGCAGATTTCTTGAACATTCTCAAGAAAGCCAAGGCAAGCGGATACATCCCTGTCTATGAAGCCGCAAAGACCGAATGGCCCCTTCAGGTTTTCTCCCTGATTGCTTGGCCGACCTTTGTCGATCCGAAAATCGGTGATGAAGGTGTGCAGAAGCTGGAGAGAAATGAGCTGAGGCTGAACCAGATTCCCGCTCTCAAGGATGTATTCTCCCGCTATGTCGCCCTCAGGGATGCAGGTCTCTTCCAGAACGGCTATCAGAGCGGCACCTACGATGAGCAGATGGAACTGCTTGCAACCGGCAAGGCGGCTGTCGCCTTCCAGATCAGCAACTTCATCCCCTCGTTGATGGCTAAGTTCGGCCAGGATTATGTTTCAGAGAAAATCGGCTGGTTCCCCCTTCCGTCCGACACTGACAAGGGTGTGGCCATGCTCACCCCGGCACACCAGATTCTTGTTCCTCGTGATGGCAAGAACACCGAGTTTGCCATGGACCTCGTCCGCTATATGACCAAGGTGGAGAATCAGAACATCTACTTTGAGTACAATGCAGGCATCCCCGTGTACAAGGGAGTCGAGAAGAAGCTGCTGCCGTACGAAATGGACGTACTTGCCTATGACCAGGCAGGGAAGGCCAAGATCAACGTACAGAACAGGCTCTCATCTTCCTTTACTGATTTCCCGAAGATCCTGCAGAACCTCTTGATCACCAGCGATGTCGATGGAGCTCTCGATTTGTTGGATGAGAACTTCCGCAGAACCGGAAAAGCCCGCGCTCTTCCCGGCTTCTAAAACCGATCCTTGTAATCCTGCACCAGGCCGCAAGGCCTGGTGCTTCCTATCCTAGACATGTAAAAGCCGAGGTTTCTATGATGCGCTCCATGCAACGCTCCCGATATCCCAACTGGTTCCTGCTTCCAACCATCCTGATATTCGGATTTTTATTTGTTATCCCCACACTTACCAGCTTCTACTATAGCCTCACCGACTGGAACATCAACCGAAGGGTGATCTCCTTCATCGGCTTGGAGAACTTCAGGGAGTTGTTCTCTGATGTCAAGTTCCGCTCAACGCTGGGCAATACCCTGACGTACTCCTTCAGCGTCACCTTTGTCAGAAATTTTCTTGGACTCTTTTTGGCCATCCTGTTGAACAATGCACAATTGAAAGGCCGAAACCTGTTCAGAACCATCATATTCCTTCCGTATGTCATCGCCCCTGTGGTCATCGGCTACCTGTTCACCGCCATCTACAATCCCGCCCAAGGCATTCTCAACCAATCGCTTCGTGCATTCGGTATGGGTTTCCTAGCCCAGGATTGGCTGAACGACCCCAACATCGCCCTCTTCTCCACCATCATGACCGACGTGTGGAGGACCACCGGTTTCAGCATGGTCATTTACCTTGCAGGACTGCAGGCCATACCCCATGAACTCTATGAAAGCGCCGAGATTGACGGCGCGAACGGTCGATGGAAACTCACCAACGTCACCATCCCCCTGCTTGCCCCATCCATCACCATCAACGTGGTCCTCGCCTTGATCGGCACCATGAAAGTCTTTGTCATGATCCTCGTACTCACCAACGGCGGGCCGGGCTATGCCACCGAAGTCATAAACACCTACATTATGAGTACCTTCAGCCTAGGACTGTACGGCAGTGGAACGGCGGCAAACATCATTCTGAGTTTCTTGATCATTGTCATAGCACTACCGGTGCTGCTCTTCCTCAAGAAACGGGAGGTCGAACTATGACACGTAGAGAACGCACCTACCATGGACTGCTGTACCTTCTGTGCATTGTACTATCGGTCATCATCCTCGTTCCGTTTGCCATGATGCTGGTCAACTCCTTCAAGGATATCCGTGAGTCGGCTCTCTTCAAATTGACGCTGCCTGCAGCACCGACGCTCGAGAACTATATCACCGTCCTCTCCAAAGCTTACTTCTGGAGGGGCTTGCGCAACAGCCTCATCGTTACCACGCTGGCAACGGTTCTCGTGAACGGGTCGGCTGCGATGGCGGCATTTGTCATCCAGCGCAAGAATGGAAAGCTCGGCAATGCCCTCTATTTCATTCTTTTTGCGGGCATCATTGTTCCGGTATCGATCATTCCTACCATCCAATTGATGATGCAGAGCAGGATTCACAATACCTATCTGGGCATCATTCTCTTCTATGGGGCGGTAAACCTGCCGTTTTCAGTCTTTTTGCTTACCGGCTTCATGAAGACGGTACCACGGGAGATCGACGAAGCCGCCATGATCGAAGGCTGCAGCTACCCGAGGCTGTTCGCTCAGCTGATCATCCCCCTGCTCCGTACCCCGCTGGTAACATGCACCATCGTTACCGTCACCGCAGTCTGGAACGATTTTTCGGCCCCCTTCTACCTGATCAGCGACAGCAAGAAATGGCCGATCGTCATCAGCGTCTACAATTTTGCTTCCCAGTACTATACAAACTGGGGCACGGTGTTCGCATTCATGATGATGGTCATCCTGCCGGTCTTGGTCGTCTATGCACTATTACAAAAACACATCATCGCCGGTCTTACCACCGGTGCGGTGAAAGGTTAGGAGCGTATTTCATGCAAACAGAAGTAGAGAGTAGCTATACCGCCTTGAAGCGACCGCCCTTGCACAGCACTCATTGGACCGGAGGGTTTTGGCAGAGACAGTTTGAGCTGTGTTCCGATACCATCCTGCCGAATATCTTCCACCTTTTCGATTCCGATGCCATAAGCCACTGCATTGCCAATTTCCGCATCGCCGCAGGCAGACAAGAGGGCACGCATCAGGGTCCTCCGTTCGGTGACGGCGATTTCTACAAATGGCTTGAAGCCGCCTCCTATATTTACGGAGTAACCAAGGATGAAGAGCTGAAGAACCGCATTGATGAGGCAATCGAGCTCATCGCCTCGGTGCAGCGAGAAGACGGCTACATCTTCACCCAATACACCATAAGACTCCAGCAGGGAGCAAACGAAGAGAAGCTTGGCAACAGCCTCAATTTTGAGGCCTACAACCTCGGCCATCTCATCACTGCGGCTTGTGTCCACGCAAGGACCACCGGCGAACGATCCCTTCTGGATTTGGGGCTCAAAGCAGCACGTTGCCTTAAGGCTCTTTTCGAGGAAGCTGAGAAAACCCATACGGCAAAGACCGCCATCTGCCCCTCCCACTACATGGCCCTTATCGACCTGTATCGCCTTACCGGTGACAAGACACACCTGGATACTGCAGAGCTTGCGATCAGGCTGCGCGATGAAGTGGTCGGAGGAACCGACGACAATCAGGACAGGCTGAAACTTGCAGCTCATACCGAGATGCTCGGCCATGCAGTAAGGGCAACGTACCTCTACAGCGGGCTGGCCGATCTGGTCGCCGAACTTGGAAACAAGCAATATGCTGACACCCTAATGAAGGTCTGGGAGAGCGAAGAGTACACAAAAATGTACATTAATAGCGGCTGTGGAGCCCTTTTTGATGGAGTCTCTCCCTCCGGCTATGCCGGCGACCACCCCAGCTTGGCCCGGACCCACCAAGCCTTCGGAAGGCCGTACCAACTGCCGAATCTTACCGGATACAACGAGACATGTGCGTCCATCGGCAACATCTTTTTCAATTGGAGGCTCTTGCATCTGAATGCTCAGGCAATCCACGCCGACCGTATAGAACAATCCTTCTACAATCTGGTGCTCGCTTCGGTCAGCCGTGACGGCCTGCGCTACTTCTACTCCAACCCACTCGCCCGGGAAGAGAAACAGCTTCCCTTCCACCTGAAGTGGCAGCGAAGCCGTAGTGAGTATCTTTCCTCGTTCTGCTGTCCGCCCAACATGTTGCGCGTGCTCTCCCAAAGCAGCGAGTATGCATATTCACAGGCTGAAGATGGAATCTATACCGTCATGTACGGCCAAAGCAGAGCCTCTCTTCAGGTGGGCAGCAACCATGTGGTACTTGAACAAACCACAGCCTATCCCTATGACGGTTCAATTACGATTACCATTGAGGAGACCGACGGCACCCCGTTCACCCTGTATGTGCGCATTCCCTCCTGGGTCAAGCAGGGAAGCATCCAAAACCAAGCAATCACTGCTGAAATGGCAAACACCTACCTGCCGCTTCGCTCTGATTGGAAGCAAGGTGATGTGATCACCATCGAGTTTGCAATGGAGGCTCGAGTCCTCTTGGCCCACCCCTTGATCGAGGAATGCACCCACCAAGTTGCCGTCATGCGCGGCCCCTTGGTATATTGCAGCGAACAGGTCGACCATCCCCAGGTGAACTGGGCAAGTCTCGGACTGCGCCAGAATGCACACTTTACTACGGTAACGCGAACTATTGGAGGAGAGTCCATGCTCTGCCTCCAAACCGAAGACGGCGTAGCCTATCAATCACTAACCTGGGAAACGGGTGGCCTCTACCAAGACGCCTCCGGTCTCAAGGCTGAACCGACTACACTCTCGCTCATACCCTATTACGCCTGGGACAACCGCGGCCTTGGTGGTATGAAAATCTGGCACCCGCTCTATCTATCATAAGAAAAGGAATCGTTCGTATGCAAATCTCTCAGAAACTCTCCAATCCCCCAGCAGAAAACCGAAGCATCCCCTTCTGGTCCTGGAATGATGTACTCGATCCCCAAGAGCTCAGAGCCCAGATCCGTGAGATGTCCAAGGCGAAAGTCGGCGGATATTTCATGCACGCCCGCAGCGGGCTGAAGACCACCTATCTCGGCAAACCTTGGTTTGAAGCCATCGCAGCGGGTCTTGACGAGGGCCGCAAGGAAGGGCTGCTTCCCTGGGCCTACGATGAGGAAGGATGGCCCAGCGGGTTTGCAGGAGGCAAGGTAACCACACTCGGTGATGCCTACCATGCCAGAGGGCTGAGGATGCAGAAAGCCCAAACAAAAGAAGAGCTCGAACAGGCAGAAAATGTCCTAGGTCTGTATGCACACACCCAGGACTTTACCCATGTATATCCGCTGGATAAGGTTCCTTCGGATGCAGTCATCACCGGCTACATCGTCATGACCCATTCGGTGTCACCCTACTACATCGACATCCTCAACCCTATTACCACCAAGGCCTTCATCGAGGCAACGCATGAAGCTTACTACGAGCAGTTCGGCGACCAAATGCCCGAAGGATTCTTCACCGATGAACCCAGGCTCTCAGAAGGCCCGATTCCTTGGTCCTACATCATGGAAGATGAGTTCAGAAACGACCATGGCTATGAGCTGTTGGACGTTCTGCCGGCCCTCTACCTTCCCTGTGAAGGGTTTGAAGCGGTTCGAACAGACTTCTGGGCAACGGTTAGCAGGTTGTTCGTCCACTCCTACATGGAACAGCTGTACCTGTGGTGCGAGAAGCACCACATCAAGCTAACCGGCCATATGATGATGGAGGAAGGCCTGTACAGCCAAATGACGGGAACCAGCGGCAGCATGCCCTTCTACCCCTTCTTCCACATGCCCGGCATCGATTCGCTCAGACGCATGATCCACGACCCCCGCATGCCCAAGCAGGTCAGCTCGGTGGCCGAGCAGCTGGGAACAAAGCGCGTCATTTCCGAAAGCTTTGCTCTCAGCGGCTGGGACCTGAACTTTGAGGAAATGCGCTGGATCCTCAACTGGCAGTTTGTCAACGGAGTGAACATCATCTGCCAACACCTCCAAGCCTACTCTCTGAAAGGATTTCGCAAGCGGGACTATCCACCTTCGTTGTTCACCCAGCAAAGTTGGTGGGATGAATACCATCACTTCAACGACTACATGGCCAGATTGAGCACCCTGCTCATCGAAGGGAAGAAGATCGTCGAAGTCTTGCTGCTGCACCCCATGCATACCGGTTGGATCACCTACGATGGAACAAACAACCCAACCATCCAACAGTACGACGCTGCATTCAGCGAAGCAACCAAGACCTTGAGCGGCCTGCATATCGACTATCACCTCGGCGATGAAACAATTCTCAAGGAGTATGCGAACGTAGAGAACCATGCTTTGCAGGTTGGTTTGTATTCCTACCAAACGGTAGTACTTCCCTCGCTGTTGAGCATCGATGAGCATACCGCTGATCTTTTGGTTTCATTTGCACAAGCAGGAGGAAGACTCTACAGCATGGGAGAAGGGCCCACCTTGATCGGTGGAAGAAAAAATCAGACGGTTGTTGATGAATTGGAGCAAATCATCACCAGACTTCCCGATGACCAGGCCATCCTGGACGAAATCAAGACTAGACTCACCCATCAAGTCAAGCTACTTGTTGACGACAAGGAAGAGAAGCGTCTGTCCTGCTGCATGCATGACCAAGGTGAGTGTGTGAGCCTCTATATCATAAACAACAGCAAGACCGAACGTGTGGAGGGCGCAACCATCGACTTGGGTCGTCCGTATCAGGTAAGCCTGCTCGACCTGCAGACAAACACCCAAACCAAGGTTGCTGATTCTGTTCAACATCTTCTGACATCCTTCGAGGCAATGGAAGGGCGTGTCTACCTGCTTGAGCCTCCTGTACACTCAAGAACAATGGCTTCAAACGGGGATGCTGATGTAGTTTTCATCACTCCCAACCCGATGTGGGACATCCAGCACATGGATGAGAATGTCCTTACCTTGGATACCTGCCGATACCGAATCGACAAGGGCGAGTGGCAACAGAAGAAGGCCGTCATCAGGATTATGAAAGAGTTGTTGACCCTCAAACGCTCGTGCTCGATCGAGCTCGAGTTCACCTTCACCATACAGGACCGAGACAGTATACCAGCTGATCTCTACCTGGTCATGGAGGAGAGCAAGCACTTCAACATCACCGTCAATGGCAACCGACTTTCCCAGCCGACCGGTTGGTATAAGGATCGTGCCTTTGAGAAGCTTCTGATAACAGACGCTGTGGTGGAGGGAGAGAATACCATTGCCGTTGAAGGAACCTTTTTTCAGTCACAGCATGTCTACGACACGCTGTTCGGCAAGAACATGTATGAAACTGAGCTGAACAAGCTGACCTACGACATGGAGCTTGAGAGCATCTACATCCTGGGGAATTTCGGGGTATACAGCAAGAGCCCGTTCGCCAAGGGTGAGCGGGAAGCCTTGGAGACCGAAGGCCCGTTTGTACTCACCACATCACCAAGCAAGCTCACCCACCAAAGCTTCACCGAGCAGGGCCTCCTGTGTTTTGCCGGCAAGCTCACCATCAGCCAAACGCTGCTCATCAAGAAGAGAGAAGACCAGCCGGTGATACTCTCCTTGGGAAATCCAAGACTGCAGATGGCAAAGCTCTGGATCAATGGAATATTAGTTAAGACCTTTCTCTGGGCACCGTGGGAAGTGGATATCACGCCTTATGTGCATGAGGGGGAAAACACCATCACCATGACACTCTACGCAAGCAACCGCAATATGCTCGGTCCCCACCACCATATCAGCGGGGAGAACTACAGCGTGGGGCCCCAGAGTTTTGAAGGTGTCTTCAGCTGGTGTGAACGGCCTACCGAGGCGGTTGCAATCGATAGAAGCCTGGTCGATAAGAGTTACTGGAAGGACAGCTACACCTTTGTTCGGTTCGGGTTCTAGCATGCTGAAAAATCCAATACTCAAAGGTTTCAAACCCGACCCATCCATTCTCAGGGTGGAGGATACGTACTATATCGCAACCTCCACCTTCGAATGGTATCCTCCGATCAACCTATTTCGCTCGACCAACCTCGCCGATTGGGAGCAGATAGCCTCTCCGATCCAGAACCTGGATATGCGTGGACTCGACTCCTCATGCGGAATCTGGGCTCCGAATTTGAGTTATCATGACAATCAGTTCCATATAGTCTGTACGGTTGTTGAGACAAACAGACGCAGGTTCAAGGATCCGCATAATTTCATCATCAGCGCCCCTTCGATGGAGGGGCCATGGACCGATCCGGTATTCCTCAACAACAGCGGATGGGACCCCTCCCTCTTTTTCGAAGATGGAACGTGTTATCTCATCAACATGCTGCTCGATTGGAGACCTGACAAGAATCGCTTCGCAGGAGTCATCCTGCAGGAATTGGATCTACGAAAGAAATGCCTTGTAGGAGATGTTCATTACCTGACCGCAGGTACGGCGACCGGAAGTACGGAAGCACCCAACCTATACAAGCACAACGGCTTATACTATATGCTTTTGGCAGAAGGAGGAACGGAATTCGGCCATCAGGTAAGCGTATTGCGCTCATCCTCCCTGCTTGGACCGTACGAGCAAAGTCCCTGCAATCCCCTGATCAAGAGCACGAGCGAAGACGAGCTGCAGCGTGCCGGTCACGGCTCGCTGGTGAACACCAAGGATGGAAGAACCTACCTTGCCTACCTGTGCTCACGTTCGGTGGACCATGCCTACTCAATCCTTGGCCGAGAGACCGCCTTGGCTGAAGTCGTGTGGAATAGTGATGGATGGCCGGTTCTCTATCCCGAGGGAAGTCACAGTCCTCAGCTGGAAGTTCCTTCACTGCCAAAGGCACAAGAGACGCCTTTGGTTCTCCATTTCGATCATATCGACCATCGTCTGAAAACGCTGAGAGAACCGTTGGCCAACTGCGGTGTGGACCTAACCAGCCGAGAGGGATGGCTGCGAATCCATGGAGGCAACTCCCTTTCTTCGAGAGTGCGTCAGCACCTTGTGGCGATCAGTCAAGAAACCTTGGCTTACCAAGCAACAACACTGCTTGACTTCAAACCCCGGTCGCCATGGCACATGGCGGGACTGCTTGCCTACTACAATGCCGACAACTATTTCTATGCCTACCAGAGTACTGATGACAAGAAGCAGCCAATCCTGGGTGTTGTTGAGATGGACAATACGGCAATCAGGCAGGTCGGAGAACACATTCACCTAGAGATAAGCTCGCCTGTATACCTTCGCGCCACAGTCAGAGACAATTCCCTGATCTTCTCCTACAGTCTCGATGGAATGGCATTTGTCGACCTGCATACAGAAGCCCTGGATATGCGCCATCTCAGTGACGAGTACATCCAGGGCAATGGCTTCACCGGTGCAATGGTTGGCATTGGATGCCAGGACCTGGCCGGTGATGGCATCCATGCAGACTTTTCCCATCTCAAGTACGAGCGGTTGTAGAGGCAAACAGCGCCAGCTTGGAGTAGAAATCCTCAAGAATTAGACGCGGGTCGATTCTACGGTATACCCGTATCGGTCGATTCAGACCGGTATGGACATACTGCATGTCCATGCCGATCATAGGAGCCGGCACCCAATCGAACTCATAGCGGTGTTCGTAGAGCACCAAGCCGACGGCGGGAGAGTCCCCAAGCACCCAGGTTTCACCGCTGCGGAAGGCACTCTTACGGGGTCCCTCCTCATGGGCGTGCTCGTTCAACTGATCCAGCAGATACGCCCCGATTTCTCCATGAGGATACACCTTCTGCTCCAATTCCGCGAGCGAGACAGGAATCATCTCGTACACGTTCTTGGGAACCTGCCATACCGGAATCGTGGAACTGAACACTACATTCGCCGCATGGATATCGTTGCTCAGATTGTACTCGATGCTCCCCGATGGATAGGCGCCCCCACCGATCCAAATGGCAGTAAGCCGGTTTGCGATACGCGGCTCCTGCAGGTACGCGCTGGCCAAGTCGGTCAAGGGACCAAGGAAGAGCACATACAAGGGCCTGGGGTCGTCCTTCATCGCCTCCTCGATGATCAGGGAAGCGCCTTCACTGGGGAGTAGTTCCGTCTTGGACGCAAGGGGCCGTTCGCAGCCATGGAAAAGCAGACCGCCCGAAGGAAAGCCCATCTTCTCGAAGATTGTCTCCAATTCCCGGTAGCTCTGCTGCATGCTGTCCTGATGACGGGTGATGCCATAGTGGGCGGCAATGAAACCGACATTCTCAAACTTGGGACTGAGCAGTGCATGCACGATGGCAAACTGGTCGTCCGCCTCGTTTTTGGCATCTGTATTGGTGATGACCCGCACGATTTTCTCTTCGGGAACCTGAAATGCATATGAGGTATAACGCATGGTGACTCCTATCAGCCTTTGACCGCACCCTGGGTCAGTCCGGCAACAAAGTATTTTTGAAAGTATCCGAATATCAGCAACAAGGGAACGGTGACCAAGCTCAGGCCGGCAGCATACTGTCCCCACTGTACACCCATCTCCGTCTTGAAGTTCAACAAACCGACCGGCAGCGTCTTGAGATTCATCGAACTCGCGGTGGTAATCTGGGCCCACATAAGTTCGCCCCAGTTGCCGATGAACGTAAAGACAATGACGGTTGCAACGGCGGGGGTGATCAGAGGCATGACGATACGCAAGAAGGTGGTGAGCTCCGAACATCCGTCGATGCGTGCCGATTCAATAATATCCATGGGAATGGTCTCAAAATATTTCTTGAAAATATACATGCTGAACGGAATCTGCCAGGCGGTATAGGGAAGAATCAGGGCGGCATGACTTGTGAGCAGGCTTGCCGAGGCCATCATCTTATACAATGAGATGTAGATGGCTATGCCGGGAATGAAGTTGAATGTCATGAAAACCATGATGATGAGCTCACTCTTGGGAAGATTCATTCTCCCCAAGGCATATCCTCCAAGTGTGGTTAAAACAGTGGTCAACAGTACTGCAATGACTGTCACGAAGACTGAATTGAAGAAGTAATCCCCCAGATGGCCTGTCGACCAAGCCACCGCATAATTCTCCCACACCGGTTGCTTGGGAAAACCGAACAAGTTTATAAAGAACTCTCCGGTTGACTTCAACGAGGTGAACAGTAGAAAGAGGATTGGATAGGCAACCAGCAGCGTGCCCGCAATGAGTATGGTGTGCGCAATGATCACCAAGGGTTTGTTATTGTAGAGAATCGTATTCCTAGAGCTCATAGCTGTCCCCTTTGATGATGCGCTTCGTCAGCACCATGCCTGCCAGCACGATCAACACGAAAATTACGGACATGGCCGCTCCGTACCCATACTGGTTGAAGGAAAAGGCATTTTGCATGATCCACATGGGCATGACGACGGAGAATTTTCCAGGGCCGCCGTTGGTGAGGGCCAATACAGTGTCGTAGATTTTCAAACCGGACATCAGCGCAAAAATCGCACTGAGCTGCACAAAGCTCATGATCAAGGGGAGGATGATTTTTCTCAGGATCGCCCAATCCCCCGCTCCCTCAAGCCGCGCTGATTCCAACAAGGAGGGCGAGATTGCCTGCATTCCGGCAAAACAGAGCACCATGGTCAGGCCGACCTGTTTCCAGGCGGATACAAACAAAATACTGTTGAGCACGGTAGTGCGGTTGGTAAGCCATGCCGTCTGCAGACTCCCAAGATTAAGGACCTTCAGAAGCTGATTCAGCACTCCGATCTCCGGTTCATACACAAAGGAGAAGATCAAGGCCGTAATGACGGCAGGAATCATGCTGGGCGAGAATAGGATGGTTCTGTAAAAGCCGCCGCTTCGCTTTCCAACAAAGAGCAACAACCAAGCGAGCAACACTCCAATAACAACACTGATGATGGAAGAGACAACACCTAGATAGACGGAATTCTTGATGGCAAGGAGAAAATTTGCATCGCGGAACGAATCAAGATAATTGTCAAAGCCTGCAAACACTCGTGCACTAAACCCATTCCAGTCTTGGAAGGAGAGTACCAGATTATCGAAAAAGGGGATAACTGCAAAAAAGAGGTAGACCAAGGTTGCGGGCAGCAAAAAGAGAAAGCCCTTGATCATATACGACCGCTTCAGTGCGTTGCCGGGTTGTGATGCCATACTACACTCCAACGTAACGAGAGAATGACAGGAAGGCCCATTCCTTTGCGGGGAGGACCTTCCTGGTTTATACAAGAACTTACTTGCCCATTGCCTTAACGCGTAAAGCCTCAAGCTTGGCAAGCGCGGAATCGATGGATTCACCTGCACAGACTGCCCCAACGAGATCGTTCTGCAGATAGCTGTTCACTTCGGGAGAGATGTTCTGCATGTGGCGATAGCTGACTACGTTGTCACCGGTGGTGGTGTTCATCAGTGCCTGCATCAGCGTATTGTCAATCTTGTCCTGCTTGGCCTTGATCGAAGGAAGTCTGCCGGTAGCCATGGTCTCACTCTGGCCGGCTTCACTGGTATAGAACTTGATGAAGCGCACAGCTTCTTCCTTATGTGCAGCATTAACAGGAACAAAGAGTGCGTTGGTTACTACGTTCACACCATACTTGCCACCCTTTTCCACCAAGGGGAACTTGGCTACACCGACTTTGAACGGAGCATCTTTCTCATACTGGCCGACGTTGGAGCCTGCATCAAAGAGCATGGCGATCCTGCCCTGGAAGAACGCAGCCTGCACCTGGTCCTTGGTTGCGGTAAGAGCGCCTTCGCCCGGATACCAGTAACCCTTCTTATAGACATCACGCAGCAATTCAAGCGCCGTTCTCAGGCCGGGAGCCTCATTGGCACCAGCAAACGGAAGCTTGCCGGCTGCAGCCTGCTCAAGTACGCCATTGTTTGCCATGACCTGGTAGGCGAATACCAACAGCTGGTGGTTCTGACCGGACCAGTTGCCAAGTGCATAGATGCCCTTCTGCTTCAACTTTTCTGCAACGACCAGCAGCTCATCCCAGGTGGTGGGAACCTGCAGGTTGTTCTCAGCAAAAATTGTTTCATTGACGAACAGTGTTTCGATAACCGGCTGGTAGCTGACTGCATAGTACTTGCCGTCGATTTTGCCTGCATCGATGTACTTGGGGACGAAGGTGTTCATCCACTCTCCGTTGTTTGCAGTGAGATAGGGGGTAAGGTCGAGTGCCATTCCGCTGGAAACGAATGCACTGATCTGGCTTCCCCAGAAAAAGGAGACATCGACAGGATTGCCCGAGGCAATGCCGGTCTTGATGATCTGCTCGGCATTGTCGAAATCGATGGGCACAATCTGAACCTTTACATCAGGATTTTCGGCTTCAAATTTTGCAATGATGTTCTTGTTATACTGGGCATCAGAGCCGTAGAACTTGATGGTCTTCACTTCTTGTGCGGCACCTGCACTTTCCTTGGCGCCTGCAGCAAATGCAAGAGCCATGGAACAGGCCAACACAAGGGACAGAAGCACGATAGACTTTCTTTTCATGTCATACCTTCCTACAATAGTTTTTCTTTTTGTTTCGAATACTTTTGTTTTCGAATACAACCGTAGTGTATAGCAGGGTTATGAAGAATGCAATCAAAACTTTTCGTTGATAACAAGAAAATTTGTCAATAATTCGAATATAATCGTAATTATTTGTCAGTAATTACTACCTTCCAGTTTTGTTTCGTACCGCTTTCACCAAAAGAAAAACACCTCCGAAAAATCGAAGGTGTCCGGCAGTGTTTGGAAACAACTTAGCAGATGATCACATTGATCCCTGCATTTCTCAGGCGTTTTGCATACTCGCTGTCGATACCGCTGTCGGTAAGCAAGTACTTGATCTTGTCTACACACCCAAGCGAAGCAAACTGAACTTTCTCGAGTTTGCTGGAATCTGCAAGCAAGTAGACCGTCTTTGCTGATGCAATCATGGCACGCTTGAGGGCGATGTCGCTGAAGGATGGATAGGTAAGACCGGCCTCCAGACTAAAGCCACCGGTTGCCAGGAAGAGTTTTTCAACATAGAGGTTTTCAAAGAGGAGAAGCCCCTTCTCTCCTGTAAGCGAGAGCGTAGGGGGTTTGAACTCTCCACCCACCACCAAAACGCGATTTGAAGGCTCCATACCCAGATGCAGGGCAATATTAAGGGCATTTGTAACAATATTAAGGTTGGTCCGGTCTCCCAAATGCTTGACCATTTCTGTGACCGTTGTCCCCGAATCGAGGATGATGTTGTCCCCGTTGCTGACAAATTCAGCCGCTTTTTTTCCAATCCTGGCCTTCTCTTCCTCATGGCCGCGGCGCGGCGGAGTGAGCGGAAGATTTGCCGAAGCAAGAGAGTTGATGAAGGCACCCCCATGCTGGCGGGTGATCAAGCCATTCTTCTCCAGGCTTTCTAAATCGCCACGTATGGTGGGCTCCGATACCTTGAACAGCTCCTTGAGCTCTTGTACTCGGCAGCTACCATTTTCCTGCAGCAACTGCAGAATTTTCTCTCTCCGTTGATCTTGAAACATGCTTGTACCCTCTCATCGAATTCCTTTGGTATCATACTCGGAAACAAATGAAAAGAAAAGGATTGTTTTTGAATCCTAACGAAATATCGCAAGTCCAAGGCTTGAAAACAGAATTTCTCTTGCTCTTGGTGCGATGATTGGCTAGAGAATGCCACTTTAATTGCAAACAAAAGAAAACCAAATGAAAACAATCGAAATCTTTTTCATTGACGAATACAAAAACTTGGCATACCATGAACCCAAGAGATACTTCCTACAAGGAGAGTCCTATGCCTACCATCAAATTGGGGTACGCCCCCACCCGCAGAAGCATTTTCAGTGCCCCTGACGCAATCAAATACCGCAACCTTACACGCGACCGTCTCGTTGAACTTGGCATTGATTTTGTCGATATCACCGATATCAATGAAGAAGGCCTTCTTTATGACGATCAGGACATGCAGAAAATCGCCAAGAAGTTCAAGGCTGAGGGAGTCGATGGACTCTTTCTTCCTCATTGCAACTTCGGCACCGAATATGTAGTCGCCCGTCTGGCAAAAGAAATGGGAGTGCCTGTACTGCTGTGGGGCCCGCTCGATGAGCGGCCTGAACCGGACGGGGTTAGACTGCGAGACACCCAGTGCGGACTGTTTGCAACCGGCAAGGTCCTCAGACGCTTCCAGGTTCCTTTCACCTATATGACCAATTGCAGATTACACGATCCCGTCTTCGAGCGCGGTCTTCGTGACTTCCTTGCCGTCTGCAACGTCGTCAAGACCTTCAAGGCTATCAGAATCCTGCAGATATCCACCCGCCCCTTCGATTTCCTCACAACCATGTGCAACGAAGGCGAGCTCTTGGAGAAGTATAATGTCCAGCTTGCCCCGATTCCCATGCCCGAACTGATTCAAACAATTAGAGATTGCCAAAAATCGGATCGTGAAGAAATCAAGAAAGTGATTGCTTATGTAAAAAAGAGCATGATCATCCAAGTCACAGACGAGCAACTGGAAGTTGTTGCAGCTCTGAAAGTGGCTATGACCAAGCTGGCTTCCCACTATGGGTGTCAGGCTGTTGCCATCCAGTGCTGGAACGCCTTGCAGTCTGAATTGGGCATTATGCCTTGCGCAGCCAACGCTCTGATGAACGATGAAGGAATTCCGGTAGTGTGTGAGACCGACATTCATGGTGCCATTACCGCCTTGTTGGTGGAAGCCGCAGGAATGGGTAGGAATCGTTCCTTCTTTGCCGACTGGACTATCCGACACCCCGACATTCCCAACGGCGAACTCTTGCAGCACTGCGGGCCCTGGCCGGTCTCGGTCGCCAAGGAAAAGCCGATCCTCGGCTATCCGCTGGCCTTCGACCATCCAGGAAGTCTGACTGCTGAAGCAAAAAGTGGAAAGGTCACACTGTGTCGATTCGATGGGGACAATGGACACTACTCCCTCCTGCTCGGTACCGCAGAAGGAACCAGCGGTCCGAAATGCATGGGAACCTACTTGTGGATCGAGGTGGAGAACATCAAGAGGCTTGAGCATAAGATTGTCACCGGACCGTACATCCACCACTGTGTAGGCATCCATCAGAACATCGTTCCCGTCCTGTATGAAGCTTGCAAGTACATCAACGTGGAACCGGACTTCTATGATCCGATTGAGGAGGATGTGAAAGCCTACCTCAGGGGTGAAGATGTCCCCTCGATGCAGTAAATGAGGAACCAGATGACACTACAAGAACTCAAGATGCAAGCCGTGCAGACACGCAAGGCCCTGCTATCGATGATTTATCATGCAAAGACAGGCCATACCGGCGGGGCCTTGTCCTCCGCCGATATTATGACCGCTCTCTTTTTCCACGTGCTCAAGCTGGACCCGTCCAACCCCTCCTGGGAGGGGCGGGACTATTTCATCCTCTCCAAGGGTCACTGCGTCGAAGGGTATCTTGCCGTCCTGGCTGAACGTGGTTTCTTTCCACTAGAGGAACTGGAAACCTTCAGCAGATTCAAAAGCCGCCTCATCGGCCACCCAAACAACAAAATTCCCGGCATCGAGATGAATACAGGAGCACTTGGACACGGATTGTCCATTTCCGTGGGGATGGCCATTGGACTAAAAAAAGACCGCAAGACCAATCGCGTCTTCACCCTTATGGGTGACGGCGAACAGGCCGAAGGCTCGGTGTGGGAAGCTGCTATGGCGGCAGGCCACTACAAGTTGGACAACCTGGTGGCGATCATCGATCGCAACCATCTGCAGATTTCGGGCTCGACCGAAGATGTCATGAGCTTGGAGCCGCTGGCCGCCCGATGGGAGAGCTTTGGTTGGGAGGTCAAGGAGATCGACGGCAATGCCATGGATGAGGTTGTTCAAGCCTTGACGTCCACGCCCCTGAAGTCGGAAAAACCAACGTTGATCATCGCCCATACCATCAAAGGCAAAGGCGTGAAGGCGATGGAGAACGTAGCGTCCTGGCACCACGGGGTTCCGAACAAGGGACTCTATGAAGAGGCTATGGCTGCTTTTACACGCCTTGAGGAGGAACTTCGCAATGCCTGAACATAAAGCATGCCGTGAGGCATATACGGAGGTCCTGCTCGAGCTGGCCAAAAACGATCCGGATATCATCGTCATCAGCAGTGACGCCCGTGGATCATGCTCGTTGAACACCTATGTAAAAACACTGCCCGACCAGTTTGTGGAAATTGGAATCGCCGAACAGAATGAAATTGGCGTTGCAGCCGGGCTGTCGGTGGTCGGAAAGAAACCCTATGTCTGCGCTCCCGCCTGCTTCCTGACGGCCCGTAGTCTCGAACAAATCAAAGTGGATGTAGCCTACTCCCATCAGAATGTAAAAATTCTGGGAGTCAGCGGAGGCATCAGCTACGGTGCCTTGGGAGCCAGCCACCATACCCTGCACGATATTGCCACATTGCGGTGCATCCCCGATCTTATAGTCATCATTCCCTGTGATGCCATTCAGACTGCAGCAGCCCTGCGCTCAGTGGCCCAGACAAAGGACGCTGTCTTCTTTCGTATAGGAAGGGAGAAGGTTCCAGCAGTGTACACTGAGGAATTGGGCATGGAACCCTTTGTATTCGGTAAGGCCAATACGCTCAAGGAAGGCTGCGACCTGACCTTGGTCGCCTGCGGGGAGATGGTGTATCATGCTCTTGAAGCGGCAACATTGCTCAAGACTCAGGGCATTGAAGCCCGTGTTCTGGACATGGCCACACTCAAGCCGTTCGATGAAGAAGCGATCATCAAAGCCGCCGGGGAAACCGGGGCAATCCTGACCGTGGAAGAACACAGCATCAATGGGGGGCTGGGTGCTACGGTAAGCCAGATAGTCTGTGCGAATCATCCAGTTCCCGTAACCACCTTGGGTCTTCCCGATGAGTACTTGGTGACAGGAACCAGCCTTGAGCTGTTTAGCGAGTATGGCCTCGATGCAAAAGGAATAGCAGAATCAGCAAGAAAACTTCTTCAGAGGAAGCGGTGATGAACCAATATATTCTCAGTTTCGACCAAAGCACTTCTACAACCAAAGCCCTCCTGTTTGACCGGAACGCGGCATTGGTTGGCAGAGCGGACATCCCTCACCGACAAATCATCAACGACCAGGGATGGGTGGAACACGATGCACAGGAGATTCTTGCCAATGTCTTCAAGGCGGCGGAACAGTTGCTCCTTCAAACCGGAGTTGACCGTAATTGCATCAAGGCCGTCTCAATCTCCAACCAGAGGGAGACAGCCCTGGCTTGGGACCGAACCACCGGCAAGCCGCTGTACAACGCCATCGTCTGGCAGTGCGGACGAGCTCAGGAAATCTGCAATAATCTGACTGATCAAAAGACTTTGATCCACAACCATACCGGACTGCACCTCTCTCCCTACTTCAGCGCAGCCAAGTTCTCTTGGTTGCTGAAGCATGTCGAACAGGTAAGGCAGGCTGCAGAGAACCAACAGCTGGTACTCTCCACCATGGATAGCTTCCTTCTTCACCACCTCAGTGAAGAGAAAGTCGTGAAAACCGATTATTCCAACGCATCGCGCACCCAGCTGTTGCACCTTACGAAGTTGAATTGGGATAGCGAGGTGGCAAAACTCTTTGATATTCCACTCAATTGCCTGCCCGAGGTTTGCGACTCCAATGCAATTTTCGCTCACACCACCATCGGAGGGTTGCTGCAATCGTCTGTTCCTCTCTGCGGAGTGCTCGGAGACTCTCAAGGCGCCTTGTTTGCACAAGGCTGCCTCCAGGAGGGACTGACCAAGGCCACCTATGGCACCGGTTCCTCGATTATGATGAACATCGGATCCGAGGCAGTGTTGTGTGATGACCTGGTCACCAGTATGGCCTGGAGCATGGATGGAAATGCAACCTATGTCCTTGAAGGCAACATCAACTACAGCGGAGCCACCATCTCCTACTTAGTAGAAGATCTGGGCCTCATCTCCAGTGCAAAGGAGGCAGGTAAGCTGGCACAATCGGCCAGGACGGTGGAAGGACTATACATGGTACCGGCTTTCTCCGGTCTGGGAGCACCCTATTGGGATGCAGATGCCAGAGCCTTGATCATCGGCTTGGACCGCCGTACGGGAAAAGCTGAATTGGTGAAAGCTGCTGAGGAAGCGATAGCTTATCAAATCGCCGACATAGTCTTTCTGATGCAGAAACATAGCAAAAAGGATATTAAGAGCCTCAGAGTCGATGGAGGACCTACCAACGACTCATTCTTGATGCAATTCCAATCCGACATATTGCAAAGCGAAGTGCGTGTTGCAAATCTTGAGGAACTGAGCGGTCAAGGACCGGCGTTGCTCGCATTGTTGAAGCTGGGAATATTGGATGAACAGAAGGCCTTCAACAGACCGCCGAAGGCACTCTATCATGCCGGCATGAAAAGCGAAGAACGAGACAGACTCTACCAAGGTTGGCAGAAAGCGGTGGGCAAAGCCCTTACTTCCTAGAGATCGAGCAGTGTTTTATCACCATATACCTTCTTCCAATCATCGGCAAAGTCCTGCACCGCCTTCTTGATCGAGGGCATGGCCAGGCCGGTGGAAAGCAACTCAGGCTTCACCGTACAACATCCAGCCCCGCTGGCGTAGGCATTGGTGACCTCGGCCACGTTGCGAAAGCTCGCAGCAAGGACCTGCGTGGAGCTGGTGTTGGTCCAAAGCAGACCGGCCAGCTCCTTGATGACCCTACCCGCATCGATGTCGAGATTGAGCATCCTGTCATAAAAGACAGCGACGTAGCGTGCCCCGCTGAGCATCGCGAGAATTCCTTGGATGGTGGAGAAAACCGTTGAAGCGGTGATATTAAGTCCCTCTTGGGCGAGCTGTTTGATGACCGAAAGTCCCACCTCGGTTACAGGAACAGCGATGAAGGTCTGCTCGCCCAACTGTGTTGCAAGGTGGTGGGCTTCCCTGATCATCGTTTCTTGGTCACGTGCCATCAATTGCACATGCAAATCTCTCTCCTCACCGATCACTCCTCGCAAAGCTTTCAGGTGCGACATAACATGGGTCTGGTCCAAGCGGGAGAGCATCGTTG
>WARP01001430.1_pt1 | contig 28642 bp, 26 predicted proteins | sample 4769151 | NCBI WGS metagenome assembly WARP01 (sample SAMN08893023, study PRJNA449175) | gut metagenome | isolation source: rumen sample fed with dry roughage | host: cow | place: India: Nagpur | collected 2016
AGCATTGAGGCGAGAGCGAGAAGAGTATGCGGCACGGAAGCTTCCCCCGAAGAGTTCGCCGACGCCCTCAAGCAGGTTTTCCCTGCTTGGAAAAAGGACTATGAAGAAGTAAAGTCACTAGGCGGTCTTTATATCCTGGGAACGGAGCGGCATGAATCACGACGTATCGACAACCAGCTCAGAGGACGAAGCGGCCGACAAGGGGACCCCGGTGCCAGCCGTTTCTTTGTATCGCTTGACGACCCCCTGATGAGACTCTTCGCTTCGGAGAACCTGAAAAACATCCTTGGGAAAATCGGAATGCAGGACGGGGATCCGATCGAGCATCGAATGCTCTCCAATGCCATAGAGAAAGCCCAGAAGCGGGTTGAAGACCGAAACTTCGAAATCAGAAAACACTTGCTCGACTATGACGATGTACTGAACGAACAACGCAATTTCATGTATGGCGAGCGCGATGCAATCCTGGCTGACGAGCATCTTCTTGAGCGTGTGAGGAGTATCTGTCATGAAATCAGCTCGGGAATCGTCGATACCGTATTCGCCGATGCCAAGGACGACCAGAAAGGAACAAAAATCCTCTCTGAGATGCTGACCACTTTCCAACTCACCGTTCCTGTCCTGGATGCAAAAGCCACAAGCGAACAGTACAAGCAGCATCTGGTTCAGTGTATCAATGCCGAAATCGACTCAAAGGTTGCACTGACCGGTGAAAAACCGTTCAACGACTTCCTCCGCTTCAACTACCTCAGGCAGGTCGATCTTCGCTGGCAGGATCACCTGACTACCCTTGAGGATCTTCGGGATGCAGTAGGACTGCGCTCCTATGCACAGAAGAATCCTTTGGTGGAGTACAAGGTTGAAGGCTTTGAAATCTTCAATGAGATGCTCGAAGGCATCAAGCATTTCATGGCCCAGACATTGGTACGTGTGCAGATCACCCGACCCGAACAGTCCTACCAGAGACCGAGCAGCAAAGCAAGAATGGTAGAGTCACACACTGCAAAGGGAGCATTCGCTTCAGAATCCCAACCGGCCAGGCGTGTACAGGGAGGAGGCGATGTCGCAGCGGTCACCATCCGACGCGACCAACCGAAGGTCGGACGCAACGATCCGTGCCCCTGTGGCAGCGGCAAGAAATACAAGCACTGTCATGGAAAGAATGTGTAAGAAAAGGGGGCCGGAAATTCCGGTCCCTTGTTTTCTCTAGAAGAACTGTGTTGGATCGAGGGCGATACCCGACTGCTCAATGCTGAAGAAGAGCGTCGGCCGCTCATAGGTGGTGCCGCTGGTACCGATGCTTCCTATCGTCTCACCCTTGGAGAGCGTCATGCCGATGCGTACCTCAACATTCTCCAGATGATGGTAGCTGGTGCGGTATCCACCTTCATGGCTGAGCACCACGAACCGACCCCTGCCTTTCACCTCATAACCGGCATCGACCACCTGGCCGCCGGCCGAAGCGACAACCGCCGAACCCCAGTTACCGACGATCAGGATGCCGCCGATGCTTTCACTGGTTCCGGTAGCCGGATTTGTGTATGGTTGCCCGAAAAGCGTGGTGATTGTACCCGAGGCAGGTTTCTGAAATTGAATCGGAGCTACATCGGCAAGTTGTTTCGTGGAGGTTGAAGAAATATCAGGGATGAACAGCTGTTGGCCGACAAGGATGTTCTCGCTCTTGAGACCGTTGATCTCCTGCAGGGTCTTCCATCCCAGGGATGGACTGTATTTGCGTGCAATGGTGGAGAGCATATCCCCCTCGCGAACGGTGTACAACTGTCCGTCACGGTCGGGAATCCGCAGCGTAACGCCTTCCCGTATCGCCTGGATGTTACGAATCTGGTTGACACTGATCAATGTTTGGGTCTTCAGATTGTATAAGGCTGCGATGGAGGCAAGGTCCTCTCCCGAAGCAACCAAGTGATCTGCATATTGGACGGTTACCGAGCTGGACGGCCCCCCCACGACGGGCCGGTCGGAAAGTGAACGGGCCTGGGTGTCGAGAACCACTGCATCGGCCACAGAAGAGGTTGCGGAAGGAACTGCAGCATCGGTGGAAGGAGCGACTACTGCGGATACCTGGGGTGCATCGATGATTTTCTCTACCTGAGGAAGCACTTCGACTACGGTCTTGGGGCTCTCACCAGTCCTGCTCTCCTGAGCCGGGAAGAACTGATACCAAATGACTATTACCACCACACAGATGGCTATCCCCAGTGCAATGGTCCAGATCAGACCACGGCTGGGTTTTGTCCGCTGCCCCTCTGTCCGTGACCGCCAGGAAGGCCGCTCCTGCATATCGTCATAATAGTCTTTTGCCATAGCTCGACATTACCTTTTCTACATAGTAGTATAAAACAATCATGGCTACCAGTCCAAAACATTCCTATATCAGGCTCTTGTGCCTTCTATGTATCATATTTTTAGGAATTTTTCTGCTCAGGTTGGGCTTTTTGATGCTTTTTAATCAAAACACGAGCAAATCTTACAACAATCCTCAGGTTGCTTCGCAGGTCGTCAGAGGCACCATCTATGACAGAAACCAAAGAATCCTCGCCATCCAGACACCCTACTGGGGAGTCTATCTCCATCTCAATGCCATCAAGGACATGCAGCTTGTAAGTGAAGTCATAGCCCCTTTCGTGCAGATGAACCCCCAGGAAATACAAAACAAGGCGCAGTCGTACACTACCTACGCCCAGATCAAGGAGCGCATCGATGACCGGATGGTCCAACCGCTGCTGGATGCAATCCAAAAGTACTCCCTCAGAGGACAGGTGAATGTCGAGAAACGCATGGGAAGGACCTACCCCGCCCAATTCCACGCTTCGCAGATCATCGGTTTCACCAATACCGAGGGATACGGCATCGAGGGAATCGAGCTCAGTGAGGAGGCTCATCTGAATCCCTACCCCGAAATCGGCACTGCTCCCGTGACCTATGGGCAGGACATCACACTCACTCTCGATTTGGACATCCAATATGCATTGGATGTCCAATTGCAGCAGATTGCCGACCAACACAACCCCGATTATGCGATGGCGATCGTTCTCGATGCTGTCAACGCCGATATCCTGGGCATGGGAAGCTATCCCTGGTACGACATCAACAAGCTTTCGGCTTCGAAGACGGAGCAACGAAGAAACAATGCGGTAAATCTTCTCTACGAGCCGGGCTCGGTCTTCAAGCTCTTCAGCTTGGCGGCGGTGCTCAAAGCCGGCCAGGCGCAGACCTCTGAAACATTCGATTGCGACGGCAGTTATACCTTCCAAGCCGGAGCAAGCAGAATCACCGTCAATTGTACTGCTGTCCACGGTGAGGTGGATGAGCGGACGATGATCAGTAAATCATGCAACGGGGCGATCGTGCACTGGGCCCTTCAGACGGATGCAAAGGCTTTTTATGACATACTTACAAGTTTTGGCTTCAATAGCTCCTATGATATCGGTCTTCCATCCCGAGCCCGCTCCCAGATCGCCCCACCCTCCACATGGTCCGGCCGATCGCAGGCAACCATTTCCTTTGGACAGGAACTCCTCACTTCGGCCCTTCATCTTGCAACCGCAGCCACAGCCTTATGCCCTTCCGGGGAACTCTTGCAACCCAATCTCATTCTCAGACGCACTTCCCCCGTTGACGGAAGCATTCTGTATGAACGCGAGCGGATGGTGATCCAATCAGTATTGGACAGCGAAACCACAAGCCTCATTCGAAGCGGTATGCTTATGGCAACCGAGGATGGCGGTACCGGGGTACGTGCCCGAGTCGCCGGCGTCGATGTGGGAGTGAAGACCGGAACAGCCCAGATTCTTAATCCGCTTACCAACAGCTATGAGGATGGAACAGTATTGGCTTCAACCCTTGCAATGGTGCCCATCGACAATCCAAAGTACATCATCTATATCGGAGCGGGTAATCCCAAGGGGGATACCATCTGGGGTTCGAACATCGCCGCCCCTGCCGTCGCAAACCTGGTGCAGTCGCTGGTAAGCCAGGGCAAGCTGAAAGCCAAGGATACGGAAGTTCGCTAGGCTGATGGAAAAAATTGGGTTACATCGAGGCTGAAGCCTTGCAGGCATTTCATCAGATGGGAAGCCGATGCAATGTGCAAATCGTCAGGAATGGTTTGTCCGTCGGAGAGAAAGAGCAACGGCAGATTCGATTTGCGCGTAAAACCCAACAAGGTGCCGATGCCTCTGGTCTCATCAAGCTTTGTACAGATGCCGGCTCGGATGTGCAACGGGGAGAAGATCTGCAGCTGGGCCGCCAAATCGCTTTCCTTGAACGTAGCGCTCAATACCAGATAGGTGCTGCACTCCTTTTCACCAAGCAGTGCCAGCATCGCATCCTGGATGGGCTTCATTTCCTCATACTTTGCACTGAATGAGCAGGTGTCGACCAGAACATGGTCGAACGATTCGAGCGAAGGCAGCAATTCAGACAATGCTTTTTCATGTGAGGCTTCAAACAAGGGGAGCGCAAACTCACGGCTTAACTGCCTGATGTGACCGAGAGAGCCGACGCGATTGGTATCCAGACTCAACAACGCAACCTTTTTTGCCTTCTGAGAGCGCAGATGCAGGGCTGTCTTGATCGATATGGTGGTTTTCCCCACTCCTGCAGCTCCGACGAAAACAGCATACCGTGAGCTTATTTCCTCCTCGAACTGCACTCCGTCGAACAGGTATTGCAGCAGGGCTATCTCAACCTCCGCGCGGGAATGCTCACCCTTGTCGGCAACCAATAATTGCTTGGCCTCTGCATGTAGTGAAGAAGGTACATCATTGGAAACGAGCAGCTCCTGCATGTAGGCATCAGCATCGAAGACTTCAATCCGCCCAGGGTCTTCTTCAACCACCGAAACCGGGGGTTTCGATTCCACCAGATAAAAGGTGATTTTGCAGCGTTTTTGTTTGGAAAGCATCGAAGCCTTGGTGAAATCCTTTCGTGTATGAATGCGCACGGCATTCCCGTATTCGCTACGGGCCTGCCTGAGTGCGCTTTCATAATCACTTGCTTCAAGACTCAGAAATTCCAAATGCGCTCCTACAGGATGAACTTAGAGAGATCCTGATTCTGGATTACATCACCAAGGCGTTCATCCACATATGCCTGGGTGATGGGAATGGTCTGACCGCTGAGTTCATCTGCGCTGAAGCTCAACTCCTCAAGCAGTTTTTCCATAATGGTGAACAGTCTTCGGGCTCCAATATTATCATGATTTGAGTTCACCTCATAGGCAATCTCACTGATTCTTCTGATGGCATCATCCTCAAAGATGATCTGAACACCCTCGGTCTTGAGCAGTTCACGATATTGCATCGTAATGGCATTTGCCGGTTCGGTCAGTATTCGGTAGAAATCCTCGGCCTTCAGGTCGTCAAGCTCCACGCGCAGCGGAAAACGTCCCTGCAGCTCGGGTATCAGGTCGCTGGGTTTTGAGACATGGAATGCTCCGCTGGCAATGAACAGGATGTGCGTGGTGTCTATGACGCCCCACTTGGTGGATACGCTGGTTCCTTCAATGATGGGAAGAATGTCACGCTGCACCCCTTCACGGGAGACATCGATGCCGCCGCCCGAGCCGCCGCCCTTGGCAACCTTGTCGATTTCATCGATGAATACGATACCCATCTGCTCGACCCGTTCCTTCGCCTCATCGATGGCGCGGTCGGTGTCAACCGCCTTGTCCGTCTCTTCCTCGGTGAAAATTTCGCGGGCGCGTTTGACCGTCAGCTTGCGGTTGTGGCCTTTACCGTTGCCGAAAATGGAACCGATGCTCTGCATCGCCTCCTGCAACTCCTCCATGTTTGGTTGTCCAAGCACTTCGATGCCGACACGCTTGCGGCTCTGGACATTGATCTCTACCTCACGCTCGTCGAACTTGCCGTCGCGCAGCATCTGCCGAAATCTTTCACGGGTTGCCTTCTGGCTGTCGCTGTACGTACTGCCCACCGGAATTATGTCCACCGAATGATCTTCCTTAACCTGCGGCAGAAGAATGTCCAACAAACGATCCTCCACCCTGGTGACAACCTTTTCCTGCTCTCGTTCGGCAAGCTCGGCTTTCACCTGCTGTACGGCGATGCTCATCAAATCACGGATGATCGACTCCACATCCCGTCCGACATACCCGACTTCGGTGTATTTGGTTGCTTCCACTTTTATGAAGGGGGCGTTGGAAAGCTTTGCGATACGGCGGGCTATTTCAGTCTTACCCACACCGGTGGGACCGATCATAATGATGTTTTTCGGAGAAACCTCATCACGGATTTCCAGTGGCAGCCGTTTGCGGCGGGTCCTGTTGCGGATGGCAACCGCAATGGTCCGTTTTGCCTGCTTCTGGCCGATTATATATTTATCCAGTTCCTTTACTATCTCGGAAGGTTTGAGTTCGTCAAGCTTCCTGCTTGCTGTATATACCATAAATTATAATACCTCTACATGAATTGAATCATCGGTGTAGATGCACAGCTTTGCTGCAATCTCCACACTCTTGCGTGCTATCTGCTCAGCACTCATCGTCGGGCTTGCATCCAAATAGGCCAAAGCTGCACTGAGTGCATAGTTCCCGCCGCTGCCGATACCGATGGCATCACGCTCGGGATCCACTACATCACCCGCCCCGTTGATCAAGAAAATTCGCTTGCCGTCGCTGACCAGCATCATGGCCTCGAGCTGGCGCAGCTGCTTGTCGACTCTCCACTGTTTGGCCAGTTCCACCGCCGCCCGGGTAAGGTCGCCGTTGAACTGTTTCAATTTCGCTTCAAACAACTCGAAGAGCGTGAAGGCATCGGCTGTGGTGCCGGCGAAACCGGTGATTACCTTGCCATCATAGAGGGTGCGCACCTTGTGCGCATTCGACTTGAGAATGGTATCGCCGGCGGTTACCTGCCCATCGCCTGCTATTGCTACATGACCGTCCTTGCGGACTGCTACGATTGTGGTTCCTTTAAAACTAGTGCTCATCCTGTTTCCTTCCATGAGGGTGGCTGCATGCATAGACGCGGGCCAACCTCTCTTGTGATACGTGGGTATAAATCTGTGTTGTCGAGATGCTTTGATGACCCAGCAGCTCCTGCACCAAACGTATATCAGCCCCATTGTCCAAAAGATGGGTGGCATAGGTGTGCCTCAATACATGAGGGGTAAATGGTTTCTGCCACCCGAGTCTTCTTCTATACACAGCAAACATACTACCAACGGTGCTCATCGGCAACTGTTTTCCTTTGTTCGAGCAGAGCAGTTCAGCGCAGGAAAAACGCTCCCGCTTCAACTGCAGATAGTATGTCATCAACACCTTGCAACGCTCGGTGAAAAAGACATATCGCTCTTTGTTTCCTTTCCCTACTACACGAATCCGCCGCTCTTCCCACTCAATGTCCTTCTCCTTGATCGAGAGCAGTTCGCTGATGCGGCAACCGGTATCGTAGAGCAGCGTAAACACCACCATATCGCGGGTTGAGGGAAAATCAGCATAGGGCAGAGAGAGCAGTGAAGCTACCTCGGCAGCGGTAAGGACTGAAGGAAGCCTGTCCTGACGACGGTGTACCGCTATCAGGGAGAAAGGGTTGGAGGCAATGAGCTCGTTCTTGAGCAACGAGGAGTAGAAAACCCGGGCGCAGCTGATCTTGCGGTTGATGCTCGCCTGCGCATACTGCTTGTCCTTGACCAAATGACGCACAAACATACGGGCATCCTCGCGGGTGCTGTGCAAGAGCGAGACGCCCAAGGACGCAAAATAGGCTTGCAGCTGTAATAAGTCCCGCTCATAGGCAAGCAGGGTATGATCACTGAGGTTTCTCAAACTCTTCTGTGTCTGCAGAAATGTTGCAATCAAAGGCTCTTCATGCATGGCTTAGACTATAGCATGAGGGCCCGAAACGGTACAATGAGCCGGCTTGGATTCGCCTGTCATGCGGCCAATCGTGCCTGAGAGCCACATCCGGATATCCCGTTACCACTTCAGCGCCCATTTCTGCAAGCGAGCGGGAACCGGTATTGACTTCACCTGTTCGCGTTCCCGTGCTGTGCACATAGACATCCCTGCCGAGGTCGAGGGCACAGGTCGCACAGTGCAGCGCCCCCGATTTGAGCGGTGCCTGCATCACCACCGTCGCCTCGGCCAGGGCGGTCGAGAGAACATTGCGGCTGAGGCATCGGAAGGAAAGGGCCTGATCATCAGGCTCAAAAGCGGAAATCGTGCAAAAACCGGCAAGCAGGGTGTTGGAGGTGATGCGTTTGACTGCCAGCCCGCAGTCACAAACCACAAGTGCCGCCTTGTTGCTGTCCTTGAGGGCGTACAGGCAGTTGCGGTCGATGCCCCGGCTGTTGCTGGTAACTACAACCACCCCGTTCGCTCCCGCTTCAAGTGCAAACTCATAGGAACTCCGGCTTGCAAGTGCATCGGGACAACGGGTGCCGCATACCATCAGAAACCGGTCCGTTTGTTTCGGCAGGTCTCCTTTGTACATGAGACGGAAGGGAGGATTGTCCAGTTGATACAAGGGTGCGGGGTAGGAAGCCATCCCGTAAAAGACAACACGGGCGCCGCCATGGGCCAGGAAGGCGAGCATCCGCTCGGTTCTTTTTGCATTCGCACCGAGTGATATCAATTCATTTGCAGATGGATTGCTGTAAGCAAGACCGAGCTTCTCCTCGGCCCCGATCGAAAGCTGACTGATTGAAAGAAGTGTTGAGAGTTTCATGCCTCCAAAGGGGTGAAGGCCGGCGGTTTGCTTCAGAACAGGGAGACCGCAACCTTCACCAGAAGCAGGAAAAGTACGAAGAGCATCACAGGCTTGACCACATTCACCCCGATTTTCAAAGCAAGCCGGCTTCCCAAAAAGCCCCCGATGACGGCACTGACGGCACAAGGGATGGCGATCGAGAAATCTATCACTCCATGAGAGAGAAACATGGCAAGAGCGGCTGCATTGGAGGCAAGATTGACGATGCGGGCGGTCCCGCAGGCCTTGAGCAGATCCATTCCCAATACAGAGGTGAAAATCAGGGTGAGGAACATTCCGGTACCCGGACCGAAGAAACCGTCATAGGCTCCGATCACCAAGCCGGTAATCGACGCAAGGGAGAAGAGCAGCAAGCGGCTCTTCTCCTTGGCTTGACCGAAATCGGGCTTAAACACCATGAAAAGGGCGACTGCCGGAACCAAAATTACCAACAGGTAGTTCAGATAGGTATCGGCATAGCGGGTTGCAAGAAAGGATCCGACAACAGAGCCGATGAAGCTGAACAGCGTTGCCACCGTAGAAATGGAAAGAGAAACCTGGGACTTGCGAAGGTACTGGATGGAAGCAACCAAGGTCCCGCTGGCCGAGGCAAACTTATTGTTGCCCAGCGCCGTCTGCGGCGGCAGCCCCAGCGCGACATACGCGGTGAGGGTGATTAAACCGCCGCCACCGGCTATGGCATCAACGAAGGAGCCGAATGCAATGATGGGACACAAAAGTATCAGGATGTTCATGACTGCTGCCCATCCTCGGTATCGGGGTGGAATTGTTCATATGCCTTCTGCAACACCCTGGTGTCCACATGGGTGTAGATTTGCGTGGTCTTGATGTCGCTGTGGCCCAAAAGCTCCTGCACGCTTCTGAGGTCGGCTCCACCTTCCAAAAGATGGGTTGCAAAGCTGTGTCGCAAGGTATGCACCTTGGCATCCAAGCCACCGGCATCACAATAAGCGATGAAACGCTTGTACACAGCCTGCCGGGTCAGTTTACGACCTCTCCTTCCAACGAACAAGGCCTTGGTCGAACCACGCATGCCGACAAGTTCCTGACGTACTTGCGTCAGATAGGCGTCGATCCAGCTGCGCGCCACCTCACCGACGGGAATGATACGGATCTTATGACGCTTTCCCACAACCCTGATACTGGTCTTTTGATAGTCGGAAACCTCAAGGTCGCAGGCCTCGCTGATTCTCAAGCCGCAGGAATAGATGAGCTCAAACAGCGTTCGGTCACGAAAGCCCAACAAGTCGGAGGTGTCGATGCTCTCCAGCAGTGCATCCACTTGTGCAATGCTCGCCACCTGAGGAAGGGTTTGCTGCTGCCTGCCACGCTGGACAAGCAAAACCGGGTTGTCCTCCCGGATCTTGCTCAACTGCAGGAACGAAAAAAAGGACCGCAACGCAGAGACGACCTTTGCAACGCTGCGCTCACTCAAATGGCGAATCCGTACCTGCTCAACAAGATACGCCTCGATGCATCTTACATTCACCGTCTCATAGTCGACGCTTGAAGCCAAAAAAAGAGAGACCTCATGTGCGTATACAGACTGCGTCGCCTCCGAAAGGCGACGCTGCATGGCTAGATAGTCGGTATAATCTTCAATCAGGAGGACATTGGAGGAGTTGCCCATGCTCAGTTGTCATCCGCTTTATTGCGGGAGTACCTCAGAACGGCGGGTATGTTGTAATCATTCGCATTGGTAGCCGGTCCTTTGCCGAGCTGTTTCTGCAAATCCTGCCATCGGTTCACTTGAATCGAGGCGATATCGGGCTGCTCCTCGTTCTTCCTTGCAGGTTGCAGAGCTTCCTCATTCTTGCCGTCATCCCGCTTTGCCGAGGCGGCATACCGTCGCTTTACCATATCCATATCTGCAAGTTCGGCTCCTACGACATCCTCCTTGCGCTCGAAACCCGTAGCAACCACAGTAACCTTGATACGGTCACCCAGTTCCGGGTTAAAGGCCTGTCCAGCGATAACCAATGCATCATCGGCACAGCGTTCGGTGACCAATTCCACTACATCCTGGTACTCCTGCAAGGTAAGGGTGTCACTGCCAGCAAGGTTGACCAATACACTCTTGGCTCCCTCGATGCTGGCATTCTCCAGAAGCGGGTTGCTGATGGCCTGCCTGGCGGCATCGACTGCACGGTTGGCTCCCTCTCCGAAACCGATGCCCATCAAGGCATCACCCTTGCCCTTCATAACGGTGCGGACGTCGGCAAAGTCTATGTTGATTTCCCCAGGTTCGGTGATCAATTCACTGATACCCTGAACACCCATGTACAGCACTTCATCTGCCATCAGGAAGGCCTGTTTGATCGGGGTATTGTTCTCTACCACCTTCAACAAGTACTGGTTGGGGATAATGATCAGTGTATCCACCTGCTTGCGCAGCTTTTCAATGCCAGCCTGTGCAAGCATCAGTTTCTTCTTTCCTTCGAATGCAAACGGGGTGGTAACGACCGCCACAGTCAAGGCATTGCAGCTCTTGGCAATTTCAGCTACAACGGGAGCGGCACCGGTACCGGTTCCGCCTCCCATGCCGGCAGTGATGAACACCATGTCGGCATTCTCAATTTCACGCCGAATGTCCTCTTTGCTCTCCTGGGCGGCTTTTTCTCCGACTTCAGGTATACCGCCCGCACCCAGGCCTCCGGTCAACTCCTTGCCGATTGGAATCCGGATTTGGGCGTTGGAACGCTGAAGAGCCTGCATATCGGTATTCATGGTAACAAAGTGTACCTTCTTCAAGCCGCTGGCAATCATACGGTTCACCGCATTTCCACCGGCTCCACCCACCCCGACTACTTTGATGATTGTAGAGGTGGCCTGTTCGTCCTGGACCATATCCTCTACTTCAAACATTCCAAAATCCATAGCATATTCCTTTGCCCTTCGGCTTTACTTAAAACAATGTCCTGAAGAATCCACGGAGCTTGGAGGCGGCCCCACCCTCTTTGCGATGCACCCGCTCCTTGCGCGACTTGGATGATGTCCCCGTCTCACGAACCTTGCGTGCTTCGCTCTTGAGCAACCCCAAAACCGTTGTGTACTGGGGACTGATATAGCTTCGATCCAAGCCTCCGATCGCCTCGGGGAACCCAAGGCGGGCGGGAAGCCGGAAAATCTCACTGGCAAGTTCGGTCACCCCGCTGAGCAGGGCTCCCCCGCCAACCAATACCACACCTCCACCAAACGATCCCTGGATCTGGGCTTTCTCCAAATCGCTTTGCAAACGGGAGAAAATCTCCGCCATGCGAGGTTCGATGACCTTGCTCAGCTCTTTCTTCGGCATCTTGATGGAGGGAAGTCCCCCGACCTGCGGAATGAGAATCATATCGTCGCTGGAGACCGAGGGGACATAACTGTGCCCGCTTTCGCATTTAATCTGCTCGGCTGCGGCACGTGTTTTATTCAGAATATAGGCAATGTCGTTTGTTACCGCTTCCCCGCCGAGATTGACACCCCCGGTATACACGGGAGCCCCGTTCGAGTAGGCGATCATATTGGTGATACCGCTTCCGATATTGATGAGGATCGTCCCCATCTCCTTCTCCTCGCTGCTGAGCACAACCTCGGAGTCGGCAAGGCTCTGGAGCACCAAACGTTGTACGGTCAAGCCCGAACGCTGGATGCACTTTCGTTCATTCTGACACATCGACGAGGCAGCGGTAACAATGAGAACTCGGCTCTCAAGCCGGTGACCAAGCATATCTATCGGGTCCTTGATGCCCATCTGCCCGTCGATTTGGAAGTCCTGGACCAAGGTATGAAGAATCTCGCGATCCTGGGGAAGCTCGAATGCCCTCGCCACCTCAAGACTCCTGAAAATGTCCTCACGCTTGATCTCCTGATCCTTGCTGTTGATGCCGACCACACCGGTACTGGCGATTCCAACGATATTTTCTCCACCGATTCCGATGATCACTTCGTTCATCTCAGCTCCTGCTTGGAGCTCCGCCTCGTTGATCACCGTCTGGATGGTCTTCAAAGTCTGTTCAATATTGACGATGGAACCGGCACGCACCCCTTCGCTCGGATGTTCACAGATGCTGTCGACCATAAGCTGGCCGTCCCGGCTCACCGAGCCGATTACACATCTGGTCCGGCTCGAGCCGATATCCAATCCCATCAACATCTTTTCACCAGCCATTACAGCAACCCCCTTCTGGTCGGTCTCATCACCTGCGTACCAAACCCTCACGATAGAGGTCGTAACGCCTGGCTTGCGAGCTGAGGAAAGAAAGCGCATCCTTTTGGTCCTCTTGGACCAGCAAGACGGCTGCACTCACTTGCGCCGCACCCACAGGCTCCCTCACCCAAATTTGGGCATTCAGGGACGAGAGTTCCAGAACCATCTTTCCAAAGCTGTTACTACTATTATTATCGTATTTTATCGTAGTTATCAAGGTGGTTTTTCCCTCCAGCGACTTTGCCAACTCCATGACTTGTAGAAACGAGTCGTCAACACCATAGCGAACCATCATCCGGGCATAGGAGGGCGGCACCTCGATGGTGACCAAGACTCGTTGCCAAGCAGCCACATCATCGGAATGCAGGGCTTTCAGATGCAGGTCTTCGACCAAATACACCTGGCTCCCCCCTTCCTCCACGATTACGGCAGGAGCATCCGAGAGGCGGAGCGTCACCAACAACGAGGAGGGCAACTTTCGCACAAGCTTCACCTGTTGTATACCGGTAATTGTTTCAAGTTCCTGAATCCGGGCGGCCAAATTGATGGAAAACAACGAGGTACCCGCCAACGAGGCGAAGTATTGCTTCGCTTCGTATGGGACTTCCTCAGTACCTCCCTCCACCGTAATCTGTACTGTCTGAAGATTGAATGCGGGAATCGAGCGCAAGAGCAGCAGGCCTAGAAACAGGGCAAAAGGAAGGATGAGCAAGGCCAGTTTCACCTTGACCCCCATTCTGCTCATGAAAGGCTCCCCTCCTCGGGAAAGAGGATTGCTTTGCGTTCTTCCGGTTTCAGCGAACTTTTGACCAGCGGGATTTTCCCGCTGCTGATCAACAATATCCGATACAGCAAGGCGCTGCTGCACAGAACTACGAAAAGATTGGTACCGCCCTGGCTGAAGAACGGCAGGGGAATACCGGTTGGGGGCAGCAAAGCCGTAACAACCGCCAAATTAAGAATGGCTTGGAAGAGTATCATGCTGGTAAGTCCGAAAGCACTGATGCTGAGAAAGCGGTCGCGGCTCTGCATCCGGCTTGCAGCGTTGTATCCGAGGATGGCGATCATGGCAAAAAGGATGAGAATGAAAGCACTTCCGACAAAGCCGATCTCCTCACAGATCGAAGCGAAGATGAAGTCGCTCTGCACTTCGGGGAGTAAGCCGAGTTTGTATTGTCCGTTTCCCAATCCAACACCGAACAGTCCCCCTGCCTTGATCGCTTTCAGACTATTCGATACCTGGTAATTCATGCCCACCGGGTCAAGGGATGGGAACAGGAAGGAGAAAACCCGTTTCACCCGATAGCTTTGACTGAACATGGCGACCAAGGCGGGGGCTGCAAGGAAGGCAAGCAGAACAAGCAGATGGGAAAGCTTGAAACCGCTGGCAAGCAACAGGGCAAAACTGAGGCCAAGAAAGAGCAAGGCCGAAGAGTAGTCGCGCTGGGCGAAAATCAAGGCGGTGATGACCAGACTTACAACGATCGGCATGCCGAACCGACGCACAACGGACTCTGAACTGCGGTCTTTTTGGTGGTAGACCGCATAAAAAAGGATAATGGCGATTTTTGCAAACTCCGAAGGTTGCAAGGAAGGCAGCGAGCCGATCTGCAGCCACCTCCGCGAACCCAACCGCTGCTGGCCGAAGGGGGTGAAAAGGGTCATCAACAACAGCAGCACGGAAACAGCAAGGATCGGATAACACAACGCCTTGATGAAAGAGATGGGAATGTACCGTATGATAAGTGAGACTGCAAGTGCGAGACCGACGAACATCAGCTGGCGGGAGAAGAAGTAGTAATGAGGAAGGTTGTGAATCAGGGCTTCGTTGTACGAGGCGCTGTAGAGCATGATCAAGCCCAAGGTTGTGATCAGTAGAATGATGCATAGAAAGGTGAATGCACTCAGGCTGCCGCCCATCACATCCGACGACTCCTCACTCTTCTGCCAATCATCAAAATCCCGTCGTACATCCATCGCATCACCTGCTTATCAAGAGCGAGCACAGGGCAAAAGCCCAAGAGGTCAGCGTGAAGAAGGAGACGATGCGTCCTTCAGCGACTCCCTTCAACTCGTAGGCATGGTGCAAAGGGGCAATGGTAAACACCTTGCGCCCAAACCGTCTGATGGAGATGATTTGAATCAGGCTGGTAGCCAGTTCAACCAAGAAAAGCCCGCTGGCAAAAAACAATACCGCCTCACAGCCCATGACCAAGGCTGAAACTGCAATATAGGCACCCAAGGCGTGGCTGCCGCAATCACCCATGAAATATTTGGCCGGTTTTCTGTTGAAAACCAGAAAGGCAAGCAACGAACCGATAAGAGCCGGAGAAGCGATGATGCCGCTTCGACGGGCAAGCAGAAGCAGGAGCACAAGAAGAGGCATTGCCGATCCAGCCGCCAGCGCATCAAGCCCGTCTGTGATGTTCACTGCATTGACGAAATACAGCAAATACATGCAGGCAAAGGCATAATAGGCGGTTCCCAGCTCAAGAGTGAAGGAGCCGATGTCCAGACGGGTATCGAGCAATCCTTGTAAGTCGAGCAGCATCAGCAACACAAGCGATCCGCTGATTTGCAGGGCCAGCTTGAGCAGGCTCGAGAGGCCGTCTCCGTTGTTGGAGCGAATTTTCATTCTGTCGTCCAGAAGCCCGATGAGGGCAAAGAGCAAAAGGCCGAGCAAAGGAAACACCACCCCTTCCTGCATGAGGGCCGGGTCGAGAAGCGTGACAAGCAAAGTCCCCAGACAGAAGGCAATTCCCCCGATTACCGGAGTGCCTTGTTTCTTGGCCTGCGTCCCCAAAAGCTCCGGCTTGATCGCTACATTACTGCGCCCGGCAACAGACAACAGGACCTTCGATAGGACGAAGGTCGCAACAAAAGCCGAAACCAGGAGGATGGGATATCTAGCTTGCATATCCGGGCGACCTCCTTTGCAGTGAAGGAATCAGGCGCTCCATGGCAACCGACCGCGATGCCTTGAGCAAGAACAGGTCTCCGCCCTGCATGTGCTTGTGCACCATGCCTTCGAGTTCCTCGAAATCCCGGGTGTAGCTCACTAAACCGCGGTAGCCCAGTTTTTTCAACTCCAGGGAGGCTTCTTCCATTTCAGCACCATAGAGGTAGGTTTGATTGAATGTCGAGGAGGCGACAGTTCTTGCCACCATGCGATGGGCATGATTCGAAAGCGCTCCCAGCTCCTTCATCGGTCCGAGCACCACTTTCTTGGCACCTTTCCAGCTGAGACCCGACAGGTAGGTGAGAATGCTGTTGGTCGAATCGAGGCTGGCGTTGTAGCTGTCGTCGATGATGGTTACATTACTTCGATGGACGAACGAGCGGCCGTGCATCGGTTCGAATCCTTCCAAAGCCTCGGCGATGTCACCTGCCTTTGCTCCCAGGTAACGCCCTACACTGATTGCTCCCACCACGTCCTCAAGCAGGTGACGACCCACCGACTTCACGTGAAAGCTATGTCCCTCATAGGTGATCATCCAGCCGTCAAGGCCGAGATCGATGGCTGAAATATCCTTGGAATCGTAACGGACCAAGTGGCGACCTGCAACGCGCTCGATCACATCGATATGCTTGCAGCTGCTGCTGACAAACCCGGTTTCAATACCGGTGTGGAAGATGCGGGCTTTCTGTTCGGCGATTATTTTCTGGCTTCCCATTTTCTCCAGATGGGAGATACCGACATTGGTAAGCAGGGCTATCGAGGGTTTGAGAATGCCGACCATCCTGTCCATCTCACCCACATGATCGATACCCATCTCGAATACACCGTAGCGAGTACCGGCGTGCAGACCGAACATGCTCAATGGCAGGCCGTATTCACTATTGAGGTTTCCGGGAGTCTTTGCAGTCGAGCCCAAAACGGCAGTAATACGCGAAAGCGCTTCCTTGGTCGTGCTTTTTCCGCAGCTGCCGGTGATGCCGATTGTTTTGATCGAGGGAAAACGCTGCATGTACCTGCGGGCCAGGTCATGCAAGGCGGTAAGCACGTCATCCACCGCAAGAACTGGACAGCTGACAAGTTTGGAGGCCTCTTGAGCCCGGCTTTTGGGAACCACGACTGCAGCGGCCCCGGCCTTGGCAACATCCGAAAGGTAGGCAAACCCATCGTTTTTCTCGCCTTTCAAGGCAAAAAAGAGGGAACCTTCGGTACACTGGCGACTATCGATCTGTACATTCGCAATACTAGTTCCCCCTGACTTCAGGCAATCGGCCTTCATAAGGGGGGCGATGGAGGAGGCTGTGAAACGGCAGGTATCGATATGCTGGTAGTCACTCATGGATTGCTCCTTGCCACCAGTACCACGGCCTGAGCCTTGATCGGCTGGAAAGCGATGTCTTCCCTCCAGGCACCATGAATAAGAGCTTCGGGCATACTAAGACTTGAAATGCTGGCTTTCAGTACCTGCTGTTGCTCTTCCAATGATTGGCGGTTCTCAAGCAACGTCTGGTATTCAACTTCAAGAGAGCGGTTTACTCCCCGCTGCCAGAGGGGCACGAAGATGGCACCCATTACACAGAGCAGCATCAGTACTATGACCAGCTGCTGCACATATCGGGCCCGACCCAGCTTTTGCACCGGCCGTTGCTTCAGATCAGTAGTATACCAGTCATTACTCATACCCCACTCCCCTTTAGCGCTTTTCTATGATGCGCAGCTTGGCACTCCGGCTTGCCGCATTCTCCTCTCGTTCCTGATCCGTGGGGACCAGGGGTTTCTTGGTTAAAATCCGTATGGCAGGATCATCTCCTTCCGCCATCCCCTTGAACAGCCATTTGACCTGCCTGTCCTCCAGGGAGTGAAAACTGATGACAGCAAGACGACCTTTGCTCTTCAGTGCCTTTATTGCACCACGCAATGCCGGCTCGATTCGGTCGAGCTCCCGGTTGACTTCAATCCGGATGGCCTGGAAGGACCGGGTCGCCGGATGGATATGGCCGTATCGATAGTTGGCGGGGACCGCCTTGTAGATGATTGAGGCAAGCTCTTCGCTGGTCGCGATCTTCGTAAGTTTGCGTCGTTCCACAATGGCTCGGGCGATGCGTCTCGAATACCGTTCCTCCCCGAAGTTGTAAATGACATCGGCAAGCCGTTCTTCCTGATATCCGTTGACCACGTCAAAGGCGCTGATGGAAGCACTCTCATCAAGGCGCATATCGAGCGCCTCGTCCTTGCGGAACGAAAACCCTCGTTGCGACTCTTCATAATGGAAGCTGGAAATACCCAGGTCGAAGAGAATCAAGTCATACACCTGATCCTCGCCTTGGTCGAAAAAGTCATTGAACCATATATTCCTTGGAATGAAACGGTCTGAGAATTCCTTCATCCGTTCTATGGCCTTCTGCTGTATGGTTGCATCACGATCGAGGCCGATGACCTTCAGCATGGGATAGGTCGAAAGGAAGAGGTGTGTGTGCCCGCCCTCACCGCAGGTGCAATCGACCATGGTCGCTTCGCTGTCGGCGGGAGGGACCAAATACTGAAGGATTTCCTGTGCCATGACCGAATAGTGTACGTATTCCATTACAGGTCCTCCCTGATCATCTCACTCAGTGATTGTGCGGCATCGAGGAACTCGGACATGCTCGAGGCCAGGTACCGCTCATACTCGCTCTTGTTCCAAAGTTCCAGATAGTTGCCGGTTCCCAGCAATACCGACTCCTCTTTCAGGCCGAGCCCGACGCTCTCCCTGAGGCTGGATGGGATGTTGATTCTTCCCACCTTGTCGAACTCACACAGTTGCGCCGGTGCTATCATTCCACGCTGCAGAATTCGCAGCTTGCGATCGAACATCGAACCGGGCCCATTCATGATCGTATTCTTCAGTTTCTCAAAGTCGGAGGGGAGCATCAGCCACAGGCAATTTTCCAAGCCCCGGGTCACATACAAGGCATCTCCCTCGAGTGCTGTACGCAGCCGAGAGGGGATGAGAATGCGACCCTTGTCGTCAATGGTGTTGTAAAATTCACCAGTCAACATGACATTACTCCTGCTTAATTCCCTCAATATTGGGATTTTTTCCCACTTGTACCCAATAATGTACACTCCTTACCACCAGAGTACAACCAACCAATTCCATGTTTCACCTTCCAAACACAACAATATCCACCTGCATTGCTTAACAGGTGTAAGCCTTATCCTACAAGAACACAGGGAAAACAGCGCATAAAAGAACCCTTCCCGGTGCGGGAAGGGCTGAATGGAAAGGCACAAGGTACTTATCTGTCGGGATTGAAAATATTGTAATCCATGTCGCTGAATATAATGTCGCGCTTCTCAGCCTTCACCAACCATTCGGTGTTGACGGCGTTCTTGCACATATTCCCATAGACGACATTGAAATTCCTCAGGTGATCACGTACCCGTTTCTGAGCATACTCGGTGCTGCTCTTGTTGAACAGGATGAACGGCCAGTCGCTTGCCATGGCAAGCAGGACCTCCCTTGCAGCCTGATTGAGGAACCGCTGCTTGAGGCTGATCTGATCGTTGAACCTGACCGCCAGCTCCTCCATCCGCTCGATTGCCTTGTGAATGTGCCTATAGGTCCAGGCATTTGATCCGTCAAGCCACACTGCGCTGTATCCTCCCTGACCCCAGGAAGAGAAAGCCGGCCGGACCGTCTGGAGATCGGCCCCTTCCCTGGATAGGAAAAGCGATGGAGTGACCAAGGAAATCTCTTCACCCTGGACGGCTGCAAGACGGATGACCTGTTCAAGCCAGTCGATTCCTTCGAACCACCAGTGCCCGAACAGTTCGGCATCGTAGGCAAGGGTGTAAAGCGGCTCTGCATCCATGGCAGCAGAGAGCTGCCGACCTTTCTTTTTCAGATTGTAGATGAAATTGCGTGCATGCTCGACTACTTTCTTCTGTGCTTCAGAGCGCTGATAGGGCACCTTCTGGTCGGTATGACCTGTGATGGCCCAGTACTTGTAGCCGGTGAATACACGTACCGCCGGCTCATGAATATACGGCTTGATATACTCCATCGGCAAATCGTAGCCGATGTCGCGATAGAACTCACGGTAGGTTTTATCAGCCGGATACCCGCTGGTGTTCGACCAGACCAAGCTGGTTCCTTGGAAATCCCGGGGGAAGGCCGCCACACCGTTGGGACAGCGTACCGGACGGTAATCACCGTACTGAACCTTGTCCGGGGAGAGCAACATGCTCTGACTCGCTGTCTGGAACCAGGAGATGCCATGGTACTTTAGGTTCTCCTCAAGGCCCGGATAATAGCCGCACTCGGGCAGCCAGAATCCCTTGGGAAGGTGTCCGAAGGTGGTGAGGAACGACTGGACTCCCAGCTCGATCTGAGCATTGATGGCCGTCGGATACTCCTTGTAGAGCGGCAGGTATGCATGGGTTGCAGCGGTGGTGATCAATTCCAGATGCCCGCTGCTCTCCAATGCCTTGAAGCCATCGAGGATGTTGGTGCGGTAGATGTCCTGATAATCGGAGAGGTTGCGCTTGGCCTGGTCGAGGTAGAACCGGGCCATTTCCAGGAATTCCGGTTGTTCCTTGCCGCAACGCTCGACTTCCTTCTCTCCAAGCTCGATGAGCCGTTCCAGATACTGCACGAACCGTTCCTGCAGAACAGGGTCGACAAGCATGCAGCAAAGCGTCGGGGAAAGACTGATGGTAAACTTGAAGGGAATCTTCTCCGCCTTGAGCTTGTTGAACATTCTCAGCAGGGGGAGGTAACTCTCGCTGATGGACTCGAACAACCAGTCTTCCTCAAGGAAGCGGGGGTATTCAGGATGACGTACGAACGGAAGGTGGGCATTCAGGATGAATGCTACGGAATTAACGGGCATTACAGCACCCCCTTGCTCAAGACTTGAGCGATATCACGAAGCACTGCATTGTCTACAATCTCCCCTTCCTTGGTCACCAGCGACGAGAAGTGAATGGTAAACAGGTCTTCGTCCAGAGCAAGTTGTTCTACATTGTTCTGCCAGTAGGAAGGATATGTCTCAACGCTTTTGCTCTGAGCCAGGGACATCTCGTTGCCTTTTTGGTCTCGGTAACACAAGTCCACCAGATAGGATGATCCCATGTTCGGCAGATTGATATTCCACTGGGAATCCTCGCCTTTGATGCTGATGTCAAAGGTCTTGATCTCTTTGGTGTCCAGCTGTGTTTCCTGCACCCGTAGGAACAGCGATCCATTCAGCTCCCCTTCCTCACCGAACACCGTGTGCAGGGCCGACGGGGAGAGCGACCAGTAGGCGTACGCCCATTGGGGGTCGCGCAACAACAGATGGATTGATGTATCGAAATAACTCTCCGGAAGCTCCTCAACCCCGGGCAGCCCATTGATGTGCTGCGAGGTACCCCGGTAATCGGTAAGGGAGTTGCAATATCGGTTTCGGTTGATCTTACCCTTCAAGACTGCAGGTATTTCATCATCCTGATCTTCGAAAGCCTCCTCAAGGGCATCGATGAGCTCTTCACGATCAAGTGACTGCCAGGTAGCAAGGCCCTCTTGTTGGGCGATGTACTGCAGCTCGGTAGTAGACAAGGAATCAATATTGATGAGAATCATGCTTACTCCCGCAACGCATCCAGACGGATGTTCTTTCTCTCAATCGTAAAAGAATCAATCGTCTTAGTCAACAGCGTGCAGTACAAGGCCTTAGCTGAAGAGCGTGAGCAAGGCTATGTCCACCATGGCATTGAATGTACTCTGGCGCTCCTTTGGATTTACCTGTTCGCCGGTAAGCAGGGAGTCGCTGACAGTCAGCAGCGTCAAAGCCTCGACGCCTTTGAGATGGGCCAGCGTGTAGAGCTCGCACGTCTCCATATCGATGGCCATCGTCCCCACCGATTGCGCAATCTGTTTCTTTTGATCGCCGTGCATGTCGTAAAACTGGTCGCTGGTGAACACATTCCCTACCGCAAAACCGATACCGGCGGCCTTTGCATGTTCGTAGGCCCTGTGCAATAGTTCAAAAGAAGCCGTTGGAGCATACTGATAGGAATCGAAACGACTGGTATTCATGGCGCTGTCGCAATCAGCCGCCTGGGCGATCAGGATATCCTTGAGCTTAAGCTTTTCGCTCATGGTCCCGCAGGTTCCCACACGAACAAGGCGTTTGGCCCCATACGAGTCGATCAGTTCATTGGCGTAGATGGAGAAAGACGGCATCCCCATCCCGGTTCCTTGCACAGAAACCCGGTTGCCCTGCCAGTAGCCGGTATATCCGAACATTCCTCGAATTTCATTGTATTGGGTGACATCGGTCAAATAGGTTTGTGCAATATGTCGTGCCCGCAGCGGATCGCCGGGCAGCAGCACGGTAGGGGCGATGCTTTTTGTATCTGCAACAATATGAATGCTCATAAGCTCCTCCTACCATATTCTCGACCAGAAAGGAGTAAAGTGCAAGATGCATCTATTATCGATTTGTTCGCTATGATATACTTCACCCTGCGATATGAAAACAATGCAACAAGAGAAGACCTCACTTATTCTGCATGGGCACTTTTATCAGCCCCCGAGAGAGAATCCCCAGACTGGAATTATTGGAAAGCAGCTCTCTGCCGGCCCGTATCCTGATTGGAATGAACGGATTCATGCTGATTGCTACAGCGCAAATAGCCACTCCCGTTATCTTTCGGCATTCCGCAGAATATTGAGCATGACCAATAACTATGAGTACCTGAGCTTCAACTTCGGCCCCACCCTGCTCTCATGGATGCAAAAAGAACATCCTGAGACATACAACCTGATTCTTGAGGCCGACCGCCACAGTGTAGAAAGGCTTGGTTACGGCAATGCCATCGCCCAGGCTTTCAACCACTCCATCCTTCCTCTCTGCACCAAAGAGGATGCAAGAACACAAATCCTATGGGGGTTGGATGATTTCAGCCGACGATTCGGAAGGGATGCCAAGGGACTCTGGCTGTCTGAAACAGCCATCAATCCCATGGTCGTAGATCTGCTTGCAGAGAGCGGAGTCAGCTTTGTCATCCTCTCTCCCTGGCAGTGCCGTGCCATTTCCAAGGATGAATCCAGCATCCAGGAATTGAACGGAAACCCCGCCCCGTATGACAGGCCCTTCCTGTTGCAGGGAAAAACCGGAAAGTCCATCAATGCTTTCTTTTACAACCACCGGATGGCTGAAGGAATCAGTTTCGGTCACTTCCTCCGGGATGCAGACCAGTTGTATGATCGGCTGCTTGCCATCAAGAATGCAGATAAGGCACAGCTCATCCACACGGCCACCGACGGTGAGATTTACGGCCATCACGAGCCGTATGGTGACATGGCTCTGGCAGCCCTCATCAAGAAAGTAGAGGACCGTGATGATTTCACGTTCACCAACTATGCAGCCCATCTGGCAACCCATCCGGCAACCGAATGGGCCCATCTGCACGAAGGAGAAGAGGAGAAGGGAACCAGTTGGTCCTGCTCGCACGGAGTCAGCCGCTGGTACCGTGACTGTGGATGCCACACCGGTGGCGACGAGAGTTGGAACCAAAAGTGGAGAACTCCGCTGCGCAAGGCGTTTGACAACCTCAGCCGCAATATAGACGTCATTTTCAACGCTGAAGTCAAGCGCCTGCTAGGCCCCAAATCCGAGCCTCTTTCGCTTTTGCATGCATTTGCCCCGGTCGCTTCCGAACAAATGGACATGGATTCCTTCCTGACACAATACACCGACGATCATCAGGTAATGGAGCAATTGGCGCAGTTGTTGCTGGCACAGAAGTACAAGCACTTTGCCTACACAAGCTGCGGCTGGTTCTTCAACGATCTTGCCGGTCTTGAGCCCAGGCAGAACATCACCTACGCCCTGATGGCGGTCCAGCTCTGTCAGCGATTCTCCGGTGATGAGCTGATGCTCAACCTGCTGGACGATCTGGGCAAGGCAAAGGCAAACCGGAAGCAGGACGGCAACGGCCAAACCATCGCAATGGAGAGCCTGCAACTGCTCAGAGGTGAAGTCGAGGCCGCCCTGTACTTTACCTTGAATCGCCGAATCGCCAACACCATCGACCACAAGACAACCTATGGCTACTTCCAACTTGAGTCCTATACCCTGAACAGCGACAACAGTGTCAGCCTGGTTTTGCTTAACAAGCAATCACTGGTACGCTATGAGTGTGCAGCCGTCGATCTGCATCCTGACACCATGCAACTGGAGTACTCGATTACAATCCAAGGTTCGAGCGTTACCGAAGTCCAAACCTACTATCTGGATCATGAGGACATCGATTTGAGAATGCGTGATGAGTTGTTCGACCAAATCGACCGAACCGTCTGCACGATCGACCAAAGCCAGATCAAACAACTTTCCAAGAATCTGTACCACTATGCAAGCCTGGCCACAAACATTCCCTATCTGCCGATGGGTTCCCTATATCAGGAGCTGATCGGCTCGTCCTTGCAGGCGATTAAAAATCTCTTCATGTTCGGAACGCTGGCAATGTGGGATGAATTCAAGAAGGATTTCATCCTGATGCTCGATTTCTTTGTGAAGTATGGGAAACAACCCGATCTCGAATTGATCAAGAGCATTTTCGACAATGAGATGGGTTCGATGGCGGAGAAAATCCAGAGCTACGGCTTGTACGATCAAAACAGTCGGTTCGTCCTGGAATTTCTTGGCATCATCCGCGAGCGTGGATTCCAACCCGATCTGACGGCCATCCAGGATGCAGTATATCCGTATGTAAGCATGCTCAAGCCGCTGCCGGAGTCAACCGATGTCGATTTGATCAATGCGTTGGGTAACGTATTGAACTTCGATATCACGATTACAGGGATGTAATCAAAGCCGATAGCTCGGGCTTTTCATTGAGCACCCTCGCTGCATAGGAACACAGGGGGACGATGGATCGTCCCTCTTTCTGCGCCTGCTCGACTACAAGCATCACCAGGATGCGTGCTATACCCTGCCCTCTAAGCTCAGTCGAAACGTAGGTGTGATCGATTATGATCTTATCACTGCCCGATCTCCGGGCCACCACGCGTGCCACCGGAGGCTTTCCATAGGCAAACCCATTCTCGGTTTGGTAATACTCCATACTCAGTTTCCTTTCTCCAAAAGTTTTCGTGCATGCCCCAGGCTCTCCTGACTGGTATCATCACCACTGAGCATGCGGGCAATTTCCTTTTGCCGCTCGCCGTCGGCGACCGCTGTGATGGTTGAGTAACTCATCCCGTTGCGGATGTCCTTGCTCACCACCAGATGGTGATCGGCCTTGCTTGCAATGGAAGCGAGGTGGGTGATGACAATGACTTGGTGCGTCGATGCCAGCTTCTTTAGCTGCTCAGCCACCGACAGTGCCACACTACCCCCGATTCCGGCATCCACCTCGTCAAAAATCAAGGTGGGTACGGCATCACTTTGGGCAAGGGATGTCTTGACCGCGAGCATGATACGGCTCAGTTCCCCTCCGCTTGCAACATCCTTGATCGAACGCATCTCAAGACCGGGGTTTGCACAAATCTGAAAACTGACCTCATCGATTCCGTTTGAAGTCGGGCTTGTTTGGCTGAAGGCAATAGCAAATACGGCTTCCTTCATTCCCAAGGTTCGTAGCTTGGTTTCCACTTCACGGGAAAGCAGCAATGCAGTTTTTTTGCGCTTGTCCTGAAGAAGAAGGGCTTCTTGCATAAGTTTCTCATAGGCAAGTTTTATCTGCTTCTCCAACTTGCTCAACACAATTTCCCCTTGTTCTGACAAGGAGAGTTTCTCCTTGCTCTGCTTAAGGAAGGAGTGTACAGCTTCCAGATTCGGACCGTATTTCTTTTTCAACCGTTGCAGTTGGGCGAGGCGGCTCTGCAGGCGGTCCAGCTCGGCCTCGCTGTAGGTCATACCGTTAAGGTAGTCGCGAACACTTTCATAGATGTCCTCGATTTCTATGGATGCACTCTCCAGTCGTTCCCCAAGGACTTGCAACGAGGAATCGGCCTTGCTTGCAAGTGCGAGCTGGGTTTTCACTTGATACAGGGACGCGATCGTGCTCAGCCCTTGTTCATTTCCGTGCAACAGCGAGACGGCCTGGCTCAGGGCCTCATGGATGTGCTCGAATGAGGCGATGAGCTGCACTTGGCTGGCGATTTCCTCATCCTCTGCAGGCTTTGGGTTGATTTTCTCTATCTCATCGACGGCATAACCGAGGTAGTCCAATTCACGTTTTGCAGCCTCCACCTGAGCTTTCGTGCTCTCAAGTTCGGATTTCAGGTTCTGGTACTGTTCATACGCGCGTTTGTAGGCCGCCTTTTCAGCCTCACAAGAGCCGAAGGCATCCAGAACGGAAAGCTGATGTGAGGTGGATAAGAGACTTTGATGATCTCTTTGTGCACTGATGTCGAGCAACTCGCTGGTGATGAGGGAAAGCTCGGACCGGGTGGCAAGCCTTCCTTGGATTGAGATGGAGGAGCGGCCGTTGCTTTTGATGGTCCTGCTTACCACCAGGGTGTCGTCTTCCAGCTCCAGCTCCTCTTTTGCAAGGTAGGCCGCCAGATGGGCTCCCATCTGCTTTGCAATATGGAACGAGGCACTGACGGTGGCCGAATCGCAACCGCTTCTGATCGACTGCACCTCGGTTTTTTCTCCGAGCATCAACGACAAAGCTCCTAATATTATGGATTTACCGGCTCCGGTTTCACCGGTAATGACGCTGAATCCCTCGGGGAATTCGATGGCACTGTCTTCAATGAGTGCGTAGTGATGAATCTCTAGCCGTTCAAGCATGGAGGCCTCCTCCTGACCAATTCAGTTTATCACGGAGTACTTCTATGAAATTACGCCTTTCGCTTGTGACCAAGAGCGCCTTACTGCGTGACTTCTCCACTACTATCACGTCATCTTCCATCAATGGAAAGGTTTGCTGACCGTCCAGCGAAAGGACAAGGCCAGTTCGCTGCCCCTTGGGAATAGTCAGGGTTATCCTTGATTCTCCGCTGACGACCAACGGACGATTGGAAAGGGTAAAGGGACAGATGGGAGTGATGATAAGCGATGAGAGGTCGACATCGAGGATCGGCCCCCCGGCCGCCAAGCTGTAGCCGGTCGAGCCTGTGGGTGTCGCAATGATCATGCCGTCGGAGCGGAAGAAACCTGCATCGGTGTCGCCGATGCGAAGCGCCATGCTTATGACCTTGCTGATGCCGCTGGAGGATACCACCATCTCGTTCAGCCCATGGCCTGTAAAGACTTTGACACCGTCTCGAAGGACTGCAGTGCGAATCATCAAACGCCTGCTGATGCAATTCTTCCCCGACAGATAGAACTCGATTGCCTCCTGCCACTCATCAACCGATATCTCGGTGATGAATCCGAACGTTCCCAGATTGATGGCAAGAATGGGAATACCGAGGTCCTGGAGATAACGGGCACAATAGAGGACTGTTCCATCACCGCCGAGGCAGATGACCAAATCGGTTCCATCCTGCACTTCAAGCGGTTCATTTTCAGCGTTGGTACGGAACACCTTGCTCGTAATACCCTTGCGGGCAAGGTATTCGGCGATGGTTTGCGAAAGTGAATGGGAAGCTGTTTTCCCCCAATTCGCTATGATCAGTACATGCCGTACAGGCCTCTCTTCCATGGTTGACTCCTTAGCTCAAGTGAGAAATGACTTTCATCAACAGTTCAACTTCGGACTGTTTGAGAAACGGATACAGGGGCAGGGTAATGGCTCTCAGATAGAGCGGTATGGCTTTTGGATAGAGGTCGAAGCGATCGTCAGCCTGTGCGGCAAGCGTATCGGTGAAGGTTTTCTTAGCCGATACCTGATACTTGTTGGCAAATTTTATGGCATCCTCGGGCCGACTGTCCAATGCTACGCAAAAACCGTACCCGTTGGGTTGGAAATCAATGTTTCCGATACCGAAAAGCCGATGTGATGTCTTCAGCAGCGATTTGGCAAAAAGCGTGTAGAGCTCACGACGTTTGACCAATTGCTCGGGCAATGTGGCAAGCTGAATCATACCCAGCGCTGCATTCATGTCAGGCAGTTCGATATACGGACGCAACTCTGATTCAAATGCTTTCACTGCCGCCTGATACGGTTCCTTGGTATACGCGAGAACGGCACCGCCTGCGGTGCTGACGATGCAATCCTCTTCAAAGGCACAGAGAATCAAGTCACCGTACGTACCTGCTTTTTGTTCTTCATACTCACTAGCCAGACTTTGTGTGATATCCTCGATGACGGGCACTCCCAGCTGCCTATACTCACAAGAAACAGGAATTTGACACATGGGAAGGTGTACCAGCAAGACACTGCAACCCAACCCAACGAGCCTCTCGGCCTCGTTTTGGGAAAGACAGCCATGCTCGGCATCGATGTCTCCACATACAAGCTCATAGCCCAAAGATTCCACTACATATCGATACCAGGATGGAGAGAGTATGCTTACCCCGATCTTTGCGTTCAGCTCAAGCTTGCAAGCCTGCAAGGCACATCTAAGTCCATCGACATAGGAACGGAGGGCTATACCGCCTTTGGCACCGGTCATCTCACAAAATTGCTTGAGAAATGCATTCTTTCGTTCACCAGGACCTATGCGTTCATCAACCATGGTCTGTAATACAGCATCCATGTCTTTTCGTCGCAGCGTAGGTTTATTGAAAGGAATCAGTGCCACAATTGCCTCCTCGGGCAAGTATATCCGTATTTGACTGCAATAGGAAGGCCAAAAAAAGGCCCTCCACAAAGGGA
>WARP01001171.1_pt1 | contig 28634 bp, 33 predicted proteins | sample 4769151 | NCBI WGS metagenome assembly WARP01 (sample SAMN08893023, study PRJNA449175) | gut metagenome | isolation source: rumen sample fed with dry roughage | host: cow | place: India: Nagpur | collected 2016
ATTACGCACAAAAAAAGCCCTTTCGGACTGTGCGCCGTTTGAATCATAGCCGACCAAAGCTAACTTTGAGATTTTGCCCAAAGCCCGATTAATATAACCATACTTGGGCATGTTAGCAATATTGAATAACTTGTTTTTCATGCTCACAACTCCTCTTGTATGATTTCTAGGACTTCAATCATCTGTGCTTTGATTTCTGTCATTGAGAAGTTTTTGCCCTCCTCAATATCAATAATTAAACCGACTGCAACATCATAGATATTCGCTAACCGCAATTCGTCATCGGTCATGGGCTGGCTGTCGGCTTGAGTTTCGGATTTAAAATCTATGATTTGGCTCATGCCTTCACCTCACTGCACACGGTTGATATGGATATTTGAATCAATCAAAACGCCATCATTGGGCAAGCCTACTTGCTGGCGGTTATCCATCATTTGTAATAAATGCTGTTCTGCTTCTTCAAAGCTAATGCCGAAATGCTTTGCAATGTCCTCTAGGCTGTACATAGGTTCGCCGTCATCCGTGTAACCGCTTGGCGGTGGCAGTAGGTTTAACTCTTTGGCCTTTTGGTGCATTTCTTCTTTGATATGCTCAGGCGTGTAGTGCATTGTCAAAATGAGGGCCTGCTCTGTGATGGGGTGGTGTTCTCCGTACTGGGCAAGCATTGCTTTGTAATGGTCAAACGCTTTGAAAAATTCAGGGTTTACATATTTATTCATTGTCTACCCCTTTAAAAGTTAGCTGTAGATTTGCTTTGCATGTTTCAATGCGGACGGCGTTTAAATGCTTTTCGTGTTTGCGTTTGTGCATACCTAGACTGTGAAATGTGCCTTTGTCCTTAGATACCTTTTCCTGCATACATAGGCGGTTTAATTCTTCATAGGCGGTCTGTCTTGCTGAATAGCTCCCAGTCTTGCGAATAGTCGGCAGTACCTCTGCAAATACCCAGTTTTGGAAATTGATTGCTTCGGGTTTGGTCGATCTGAATACAATGCGGTAAAGATTTTCCTCACTAATAAAGGTAATAAACTGATTTCCGCTTGTGGTGGGGGTACACAAACTATGTGTACCCTTTGGATTTAAATTAAATCGGCTTGGGTTTGCTCTTTGCATTCCTAACGCATTACATACATCAGCAAGACAAAACAAAGGCTGTCCGTTTACATCAAGGGCAACTCTTACGCCGTGTTCATTAAAATTAAATATTGCTGGTTTCATGCCTGCACCTCATCTAGTTCATACCGTGCATGAGTTCCTTTACCGTTCAGGTTGGGTTCGTTGTGGGTTACGATGTTGTGCCCGGCAATACGTAAACGCTGAATGACGGCGCTTAACCGGTAACAATCAAAATGATGAATAGCCTCTGCCTGTGAAAGTGTTTTGCCAGTTTTAAGGTGGGCTAAAACTTGGGTTTGATGGTTTGTACTCATGCCTTACCCCCTATATTGATTCCATCCAAGAGAGTTGAAAGGTGGTGCATGGCCTGCTGTTCAGTATCGAGCATTTGTACGATGTGCTTAGGTGAGATATGAACAGTTTTAAGACGCGCGGGCCGGATATATTCAGCAAGGGCATCAATGCGCTTTTTGACAAGCTCTGTATATTCCATAGGCTCATCAATGCCAGCTTTAAGGCTTCGCTGGTACTGGGTATCTAATACGCCGTATAGATCGTTTAGCGTGGCCGAGGTGTCTTTTAACTGGCCATGATTAAGAGAGGTCACTAAATCACGGTTATAGATGTCCTTTTGCACGGCGTTTAATTGCCGGCTGGCATTCAATGCAATGGCTTTAATTTGAGTTTTAGTCATAGATTAAGCCTCCATTACTGCAAGGCTTTGTTTTTGCTTGTTGTGCCATTCCACAAGCTCCGCATAGTCAAAATAGACCGGGGCCTGCTTAGCAGTTCCCATCTTAATTGCCTTCGGAAAATCAGCGTCAGTACGCACGATGTGGCGCAACGATTCGCGGCTTACATCAAGGATTTGGCAAGCCGTTTTGAATTGGACGCGGATTGGTTTGATAGTCATAAAAAAGCCCACTTATACAAAAATATAGTGGGTTTAGTATGGGTATGATTTATTTGATTAATCCTAGTTAGGATTAGCCTGTATCCTAGTTAGGATTTTTGAGCATTCGCTCTTTTTAACCATGTGGCGACATTTTCATTGCTTGGGAACTTATCCACACCTAATAATTCACTTTGAGTTTTTAAGGACTCATATGGCGCATAAGGTTTTGATATATCAATACTTGCTAATTCTGATAATGCCAAAATGAGTTTTGCTACATTATTCTCGGCTCTTGTGCTGCCTAGTTTGGATTCATCCGCTATGCTAGTTTGGATTAATTCCATCTGCTTAATACGTTCTTGTGCTGCTGCCAGTTCGCCCCTTAGTCGTGCAATCTCAGCACTCTGATTCTCAATATTTGGCTCTGTTTGTTGAAATGTTGGAGTGCCAAAAGTTGATTGATTTTGTTGTGATAGGTTGTCGTTAAAACTAGGAATCACACAAGTACGTTCAAATAGAAATTTCTGTAATGATGCTCTTGGTATCATGCCATCAGATTCTATATCTAATTTATTTGCTCTAATGGCATTCTCAATTATTTTTACTGCCTGAATATGCTCTCCATAACGCCAGGCATCATAGGTAAGGTCACCACTATCCACGTATGCTTGTATTTTTTCTGGCTCATCTAACGAAATAAAGCAAGCCGACTCAACAATAGTGAAATAATCATTCATTGCCAAAATTTTAATATGTAATGGTATTTGATTATCCGGTTTTTCTATTTCGATTGCTTCTTGTATAGGTTCATTTGATGCAACGGTATCGAAGCTAAAGTTTCCATCAATAGCTTGAAGTACTGCCAATAGTTCAGACTTCTTAAAAGCAAATTTACTGTAATCCTGTTTATCGAAAGGGTTAGAACGGTAGGTCATTATCTAGCTCCTTTTGTCTTTTCTCACCCATTACTTTGTTTACTAAATAATGAATTACTTCTAGTTTTGCTTGGTCACTGGGGTTAGGTGCTTCCATAAAGTCACCATTGTATTGATTCTTCAAAATGACTGGCATCCAGCTTTTAAAATCATCTTTTTTATAAACACTTGGTGGTTCCTCTGCCCTACCGATAGCTAGATTTAATAGCTGAACAGCCTTAGATATGTCCTGATCCGTGCCTAAGTGATGATGAATAGAATCTATAGCCTCACTGATACTTATGTATTCGGCATCTTCATTCTTTAAGAAATCCAAAAGAGAAATACTATTTTGATTTTTTTTATTAAAACTTTGCTCTTTATTTTCAAATTTGGCTTTCCAGCGATTAAAGGAGCGTTTATTAATTAATAGCAAACCTCTACCATATAACTCCATAACAGGGTCATCGAAAGATTTTCCATCATTACGCGTATATTCTATTTGTTGATTTTCACACGCACCTAAGATAGCCAATTCTTTTATTTTCTTGCATGACTGATCTAGCTTGCACCATTCATTTAAAATATCTGAAAGCCTTAACCATTCGGCATGATCTAAGTATTGTGAACAATTACTGAAACTGGTGTTATACATTATGCCTCCCACAGCATCCCAATAAAATAGCTAAGCCAATCAGATTGGGGATCTGACTTTCGGGGATCAACCTAGACTTAGCAAACTGAATATAAACGATATTTAATTATAATTGTGTATATTTGGGTAAATGGAGCGACAAGGTTTGTCACTTGGCCTTTTTAAATTGGATAATGCTTTGATCTGCAATTTCCTCTAAATGATTAGCATACCATTGCATCATATTTGCCCTGTCTTGTAGGTACTGGGCCTTGTTATACACTCCTGCCACGCCATCCTTTACATGGGCCAAAGCAGCTTCAATATGACGCTCATCAAAACCACGATTATTTAACAATGTACTGGCAATGTGCCTAAATCCGTGTGGTGTCTGTCTGCCTTCATATCCCATACGGCGCAAGGCCATAATAAAAACCGTGTCTGATTTTGGCTTGTTCTTGTCCGATCTACTTGGGAATAAATACTCTGAATTGGTTTGGTAGGTCTGTAACTCTTTCAATATCGCCACCGCTTGAGTGGATAAAGGTACGACATGCTCACGGCGTTTCTTCATGCGATATTCTGGAATATTCCATAATCCTTGTTCTAAATCGAACTCCTCCCATTTAGCTTCCCTTAATTCAGTAGGTCGGCAAAACAACATCGTTAAAAGCTGTAGGCCCATTCGTACATCCAGTGATGGGTAATTATTGATAGCTCTTAATAATGTGGGTAGCTCCTGCTCGGTCACATGAGCCATATTTTCTTTTTTGCCTTGTTGTAGGTATTTTTGGATGCCTTCCACTGGGTTGTAATCCATCCGCCCAGTCACCTTTGCAAAATCGTATATATCACGGCACATGGCACGGACTCGGTTTACTTGTTCATATATGCCCTGTTCTTGTTGAATCCCTTTTAAATGATTCATCCATTCAATCGGTTTGATTGTGGTGTACAAGCGTTTGCCAAAAATTGGGAATATATGTTTTTCTAATGCACCTTTATTTCGGGTCATGGTGTCTTGTACCCAGGTATCTACTTTGGTGTCTAACCATTCACGCGCCAATACCTCAAAGGTGGCATTGTTCTGTTCCAGTTCTTGCCGTTTACGTTCCTGCTTGGTAATGATTGGATTATCACCATGCGAAATGTCCTTGATTATCTCTCGCGCTTTCTTTCTTGCCCCTGCTCCCGATAATTCAGGATAAGTGCCGATACCCAGCCATGACCATTTGCCATCTGCCTTTTTATATCTGAATAACCATGCCTTTTTGCCATCAGGCTTCACACGGAAATATAAGCCTTCGCCATCCAGTTCCCGATACTCTTTTGATTCAGATTCTAGGTTAGCTAAAACGGTGTCTGATAATGGCCTGCGTTTGATATCGGTTCTTTTCATGAGCTTGTACACCCGTGAGTTCAATAAAATGTGCAATGTACAAGGCAGTGTACACCGTGCATGTACACTGTAGCTAGTTATATTTAGTTATGTTCAGGCAAGAAAAAAGGCTCAATCCCTTTGGAATCAAGCCTTTTCGTTTTAAGACTTGGCATATTTTGCCATGTCTTGTTAGGTATTTGGTGGAGGTGGCGGGAGTTGAACCCGCGTCCGCCAGCACTACGCTCGAGAATACTACATGCTTAGATATCGTCTATTGTTTTAACTCTTTGTGACCCGACGAACAGGGTACAAATCGCGATCCTCTAAGTTTAGTACAAAGCCCCGAGGCTTGGCTTTATACGGACTTGTGTGCGTGCGCTTCAGTCGGACTCTCTAACCACAAGTATTCGGAGAGGCGGACAAGCTGCCCTTAGGCAGCTAGAGCGTATGATTCGTCGTTTGCGACTATTAAAATGCAAATTTGATTTACGAGAGAAAATGCGCTCTCGACATGCATCTATGAGTTTCATCACCAGCGTCGAAGCCAGAAACACCCCCAAAGTAGACCGCAATCATAACATAAATGTTCAAACCCGCAGTGCGTTTTTTAAACATTTACACAAACAGATGCGATTAATTTAATAATTGCGTTAATATTTTATTTTTCAAGTCCTATAAAAGAAAAAATTATGAGCTATTTACTTGCACTCGATCAGGGAACCACCTCTAGCCGTGCGATCATCTTTAATGAACAGGGAAAAGTTCAAGCAACAGCTCAGCGTGAAATACATATCTCTACCCCACATTCAGGCTGGGTAGAACAGGATGCACAGGAAATCTGGACCACACAAATTGCAGTTGTGCAGCAGGCCCTCGCCTCGGCCCGTATTCTGGCAAAAGATATCAAAGCCATTGGACTGACCAATCAGCGTGAAACCACCGTGGTTTGGGATAAGCGCACGGGCAAACCGCTTGCCCCTGCAATTGTCTGGCAAGACCGCCGTGCAACTGAATGGTGTAATCAGCTCCTGCAAAAAAATTTACAGAATAAAATCCAGCAGAAAACCGGTTTATTGATTGACCCTTATTTCAGTGCCGGAAAACTGGTCTGGTTGCTGGAAAATATCGAAGGTCTGCGTGATCTGGCACAACAGGGACATGTGGCTTTTGGAACAGTCGATAGCTGGCTGATGTGGAATTTAACCCAAGGTGCAGAACATGTCATTGAAGCCAGCAATGCCTCCCGTACTATGCTGATGAATCTGCAAACTCAGGCCTGGGATGAAGAATTGCTACAGCTGTTTAATATCCCGCGTTCAGTTCTGCCGCAAATTATTGCTTCGGATAGCTATATGGCAGACACGGCTACAGGTTTATTGGGCGCAAATATCCCAATTATGGGAATTTTGGGCGATCAGCAATCGGCCCTGTTTGGCCAGTCCTGCTTTGAAGTGGGTAGTGCAAAAAATACCTATGGCACGGGTTGCTTCATGCTGTTCAATACGGGGCATCAGGTGCAATTTAGCCACAACAAGCTCTTGAGCACCTTAGCTTGGCAATGTCATGAAAAAACCACTTATGCACTGGAAGGCAGTGTATTTATGGCGGGTGCCATTGTGCAATGGTTACGTGATGGTTTAGGGATTATTCAAAACAGTCGTGAAGTCGAACAGCTGGCTTGTCAGGTAAAAGATACCGACGGCGTAGTTTGGGTGCCGGCTTTTACCGGACTCGGTGCTCCGCATTGGGACAGTGATGCCCGTGCCCTGCTCTGCGGCATGTCCCGTGGGACCAATAAAGCCCATATTGCCCGTGCAGCTTTGGAGTCGATTGCTTTTCAGGTCTCCGATGTCCTGATGGCCATGCAATCCGATATTACCCATCCCTTAAAAGAACTGCGTGTCGATGGCGGTGCAAGTAGCAATGACATGCTGATGCAATTTCAGGCCGATATCTTAAATGTGCCGGTATTGCGTCCTAAAATGCTGGAATCTACCGCTTGGGGTGCAGCAGCCATGGCCGGATTAAAAGCTGGCGTATTTTCCAGCATGTCGGATATTTCTGCATCATGGCAACTGGAGCGGGCTTTTGAACCCAATATGAATCAAGACCAGCGCCAATTTCATCTAAGCAAATGGCAAACTGCATTAAAGCGGGCTAAATCAGATATTTAATATCTTCATATCCCAGATAATCAAAAACCGCTTCGAAAAGCGGTTTTTGATTAATGTGCATGTCCACCACCGGTGACACCGTTTTTGGGTTTTGGACATAGCCAGATAATCAACGCGGCAAAAATAAACACCAACGCCAGAATTAAAAACACATGATTGGCAGATAAGGTAGACGCTTCTTTATCGACCAGACTCGAAATATAGCCCAAACTGCTTTCTGGACTCATTCCTCTTTGGATCAGGATATTTTGCACCTCATCCACATGCAGGCTTCCTGCCATCTCGCTACGTGCCACTTTACTATGATCATCCCAAATGGTGACGGCAATCGACGCTCCAATTGCCCCGGCCATGGTTCTGAGGAAGTTCATCAAACCTGCGGCAGAAGCCATTTCTTGCGGCAACACTGAAGCCAGAGCCATATTGGAGAGTGGAATAAAGAAAAACGGTACAGCAAAACCTTGCAAGATTTGTGGCAATGCCAAGGACATAAAGTCGGCCTCTGTGGTCCAGAAGGCCCGCATCAAGGTCACCCCGCCCAGCAGACATAAACCAAAACTGGCCAAAGCCCGCTGATCATATTTGGTCGCCAGTTTGGCCACAATGGGCGACATCAGCAAACTGCCAAAACCCATGGTTGCGGTCAGATAACCTGCCCAAGTGGCGGTATAGCCCAGATTCACCTGTAACCATTGTGGAATCATGACAATACTGCCAAAAAAGGCCCCAAAACCAAAGGCTAAAGCCAAAACGGAAATGGTAAATCCACGATATTTAAAGATCTGGATATTCACCACCGGGTGGCGTTCAGTGAGTTCCCAAATGGTAAAAACGATGAGCCCGATCAAGGCAATCATGGCCAAAATAACAATAAAGGAATGATTAAACCAGTCATACTCATGGCCTAAATCCAGCATCAGCTGCAATGCCCCAATCCATAAAATTAGCAGCAATAATCCGCCCATATCAATTTTGAGTGTATTGGTTGCTGTTTCAGCAGATTTCAGCAAACGCATGGCGGCGAGTGCACAACCAATCCCGACGGGGATATTGATAAAGAAAATCCAGTGCCAGGACCAGTTATCACTAATGGTACCCCCCAGAATTGGTCCTAAAATAGGTCCCACAACCGTGGTCATGGCCCACATGCCCATCGCCTGCGACTGTTTCTCCGGTGGGAAAATACGCATCAGCAGGGTTTGACTAAGCGGCATAATCGGCCCGCCAAACAGGCCTTGTCCAATTCGGCAAAATACCAGCATTTCCAGACTGGTGGATAAACCACAAAGCACCGAAAACAGGGTAAAGCCGAACAGGCTGATGACAAAGATCCGGACTGTGCCAAAGCGTCCCGCCAACCAGCCGGTTAAAGGCACACAAATAGCTTCGGCAACGGCATAGGAGGTAATCACCCAAGTCCCTTGCGATGCAGAAACAGCAAGACTGCCGGTAATATGCGGAACCGAGACATTGGCAATGGTCATGTCCAGCACGACCATAAAATTGGCAAAGGCCAGTACAAATGCCGCCAGAAGCAGGCGGCCGCCAGTCAGGTTCGGTATAGGAGCGTAGTTATTCATAAATGACTACTTCGAAGACAAATCGATCTTCGCCTCCATAGACAGCCCCACCCGTAACGGATGTTCAGCCAGTTCTTTGGGATCAAGCTTGATGCGAACCGGCAAGCGCTGAACCACCTTAATCCAGTTACCTGTCGCATTTTGTGCCGGAATCAATGCAAAGGCGGAACCGGTTCCGCCAGAGAAGCCTTGTACTGTGCCGTGATACTCGACTGAATCTCCATACAGGTCAGAGGTTAAGACCGCTTTTTGACCGGGACGGACTTTTTCCAGCTGACTTTCTTTAAAATTGGCATCGACATACAGTTGTGAGGTCGGCACCACCATCATCAAGACAGTACCCGGTGCCACACGCTGACCAACCTGAATATTACGGCGTGTCACCACCCCATCAAAAGGAGCCTTGATTTCAGTACGCTCCAGATCTAACACAGCCTGCTTTAATTTGGCCTGTGCCACCAAAACATCAGGCGTGCTATTTTCATTGGCGCCGCGAATCAGTGCTTCATTGGCCGCTAGGTTGCTTTGTGCGGCTTTCTGGCTGGATTTCGCTTGCGCCAAACCGGCTTGAGCCGATGCATAAACCGCTTTGGCAGTAGTCAGCGCACTTTGTGCCGTACTGAGTTCTTCTTTAGAAATGGCCCCAGAGACACTGAGCTTTTCACGGCGGTTTAAGTCATCCTGTGCCTTGTCCATTTCTGCTTTGGCCTCGGCCACTTTGGCTTCAGCACTGTGAATCGCATCATCACTGACAAAAATCTGTGAATTCAGCGAGCTGCTATTGGCCTGCGTCTGCTTGTATTGACGCTGCGCCTTGACCAGTTCCGCTTTGGCGGTAGCCAGGGAAATTTCTGCATCACGCTGATCAACACGAACCAGCAGCTGACCTTTTTTGACCGTTTGAGTATCACTCACCAGTACCTGTTCAACCTGTCCAGTCACCATGGAAGTAATTGACGCTGTTTCAGCCCCGACATAGGCATTGTCGGTATCAACAGAATGGTTGAAAAATACTGTCCAGATGGCATATAAAATCACAGCAAGGATTAAAATCAGTGCCACAAATCCCAAAGCCTTTTTTCGTTTTGCTTTGAGTTGCTGGTCAGTTACCTGTTCAGACTGTTGAGCATCTGGCGGCGTAATTTGAACATCTGTCATGCATGTTTCCTAAATCCAACAGCCCCCATCAGCAAGCAGCCCTGATCTGCTACCTTAACAAGAGGCATCTAGATCGTAGCAAGCTCATTTTGATGGGACGTTATTCTTGTAAAAATTTTTGATGCATTTTAAGAGTAAAAAATCATATTTTGAGAATAAAAATGTAACTCACCAGTTTCCAAAACAAATTCAGCACCGGATTTTCATCCAATGCCACATATTGACCTGACTTCTGCTTAGCTGGCTTCAAACAAGTTTAATAAGCATAAGAAGCGATGGCGGTTGCAATCGCTTTGTCTTCATCATTGACTAAGGTCATGCGCATGGTGCAACCTTTCCGACCTAAACGCAAAGTCTCGGCACGTGCAGTAAAAGAATTGCCGCGACCCGGTGCAAGATAATCGACCCGCATATCAACTGTTGCCAAACGGGATACCTTCTTAATGGTCTCGGGCAAATCATCAGGAGTGGCTTTCTTATACAGCTCCCCCATGGCCACAATCCCGCCAATACTGTCTAAAATGGTCGCCGCAACACCGCCATGCAAAATCTGAAATGCCACATTGCCAATCATATACGGCTGCATGTCGATATGGGCTTCAATCTGCCCATCCACTACCCGCATGTTCATGCCATTGTGCTGAAAGAAAGGAGATTTATTAAAAGCCTTGCATAACTGGTTCAGCAATACATCAATATCAACTTTCGAGCCGAAATGTATATGACCGGTCCAACTTTTTTCTGTTTCGTTTACCATTCGCTCGAATTTCCTGATTGAATAAAAATCTGTTAAACATCACCCAAAAACATATTCTAGGGCTACAATAGCCAAAGTTTAATACTGATCATTGAGATTGTTATGACCTATACGTTCAATCGTCCAGCATTTCCCGCTACCCGCATGCGCCGCATCCGTAAAAATGACCAATTACGTGCCATGGTACGTGAAACCCAGCTGACGACCGATCATCTCATTTACCCAGTATTCGTCCTTCCGGGGCAGAACCAAACCCAAGACATTCCAAGTATGCCGAATGTACAGCGTCTGTCTGCCGATCTACTGTTAAAAAAATCCGAACGTCTACTGGAATTGGGCGTTTCTAAATTAGCGCTCTTCCCTGTTACTCCACAAGAAGACAAAAGTCTGTCCGCCGAAGCTGCATGGCGTGAAGATGGTCTGGTCCAAAATACCGTTCGCCTGCTAAAAAAAGAATTGCCAGAAATGGTGCTGATCACGGATGGCGCTTTAGACCCGTATACTACGCATGGTCAGGACGGCATCATTGATGACACAGGCTATGTGCTAAATGATGAAACGGTAGAATGTCTGATTAAACAAGCCTTAAGTCATGCTGAAGCCGGTGCAGATGTGGTTGCGCCGAGTGACATGATGGATGGCCGGATTGGTGCTATTCGTAATGCACTGGAAGCCAATGGTCATATCTATACCAATATCATGGCTTATTCCGCCAAATATGCCTCCAGTTTTTACGGTCCTTTCCGTGATGCAGTCGGCTCATCGACAAACCTGAAAGGTGGCAACAAGTACAATTACCAGATGGACATCGGTAACCGTGCCGAAGCCCTGCATGAAATTGCCCTGGATATTCAGGAAGGTGCAGACATGGTGATTGTTAAACCGGGTATGCCTTATCTGGATATCGTCCGTGAAGTGAAAGATACCTTTGGCGTGCCGACTTTCGTTTATCAGGTCAGCGGTGAATACGCCATGCTGGCCGGTGCCATTCAAAATGGCTGGCTGTCCGACAGCGTGATTATTGAATCACTGATGAGTTGCCGCCGTGCCGGTGCTGATGGCATCTGGACCTACTTTGCCGAAGAAGCGGCTCTTAAACTGAAAGACATGAAATAAGGATTTGTGGTCTAAGCGATGAAAATTGCCATTATTGGAGCAGGCATTAGCGGTCTGCTGTCTGCTCTAGAGCTGGTGGAACAGGGATGTTCCGTGATGATTTTCGATCAGCAGCAGGCAGGAAAAGCTGCCTCCTGGGCGGGTGGTGGGATTCTCTCCCCGATGTATCCGTGGCGCTATCCGCAAGCCGTAAATCAGCTGGCGCAATATGGCAAGTCATTATATTTAGACTGGAACAAAAAGTTAAAGCCTGTTTCAGGCATTGATTTTGAAATTCATGAAAGCGGTATGCTGATTTTTGATGAAGCTGATTTTGAAAGCGGTCTGAATTATGCCGAGCAGTTTCAGGAACCAATGCAGCAATGTGAATATTTACAACAGGAACAGATTGAACAGCTAAATCCTTTTATTGACGCCAAATTTCAACACGCCATTTATTTCCCCCAGATTGCCAATGTCAGAAACCCGCGCTTACTGCAATCCATGGTGGCCTATTTAAAGCAGCATCCACAAGTCGAATTTATTGAACACTGCCCGATTGAGCAGTTCAATATCGCCAATGGCCAAGTCCAGTCCGTAGCTGCTAAAAATGGCAAAACGTATGATGCAGATCAGTTTGTGATCACCACCGGCGCATGGTCGCAGCGCTGGTCTGAACAACTGGATCTTGAGATTCCAGTTCGTCCGGTTCAGGGACAGATGGTGCTGTTTAAAACCCCGGCAAACTGGTTGCCGACCATGTGCATGAATGATGTGATGTATTTAATTCCACGTCTGGACGGTCATGTGGTCTGTGGTTCCAGCATGGCGGATTGCGGTTTTGACACCACCCCAACAGTAGCAACCAAGCAGAAAATTTTAGAAGCCTGTTTCGAGATGGTGCCCGAACTGGCAGCGTTCCCTATCGAAAAACAGTGGGCCGGTTTAAGACCCGGCTCCCCAACGGGTATTCCTTACGTCGGCAAAATACCCGAGATGGAGAATTTGTGGGCCAACTTTGGACATTTCCGTAACGGCTTATGTATGGGGCCCGCCTCTGCACAATTGCTCAGACAGCTGATGCTGGAACAAACTCCTCTCGTAAACCCAGCAGCTTATAGCCCTACGCGTCTCAAATCTGAAGCAGAGTCAGAGTTAATGGTTCACTAATATCTCTTCTAAAGCGCTATTCAAGGTCGGATATTTAAACTCAAAACCGGCCTCTTGCAGGGCTATGGACGCGACATATTGACCATTTAATACCAGTTGTGACTGCTCACCCAGCATCCATCGCAACACGAAAGCCGGTAAAAAGAACACAGGTTTACGTTTTAAAACTTGTGCCGCTGTTTTAACAAACTGCGCTTGCGAGACTTTTTCAGGTGACACGAGATTAAATATTTGTGCTTCAGTTTCATTGAGCATTAAAAATTCGATGGCACGCAGCACATCTTGCACATGCACCCAGACTACAGGTTGCCGCCCATGTCCAATCTGCCCCACCAGATTCAGTTTAATGGGGAATAACATACTTGGCAGAATTCCGCCATTTTTCCCAAACACAATACCGAGACGAATAATCTTGGTTCTTTGCTGCGTAAAACTGAAGGCTGCCTGTTCCCATAACTGACACAATTCCGACATAAAAATAGACTGTGGTGCAGACTGTTCTGTACATGTTTCTAACCATTGTTCAGTCGGATCGATCCCGTAATATCCGACTGCAGAACCGGAAATAATCCGCTTTGGAAAAATCTGTCTTTTTTCCAGGTATCGATAGAGCTGCTGCGTAGTTTCTACCCGGCTCTTCATCAATTGTTGTTTTCTTTTCGCTGTCCAGCGTCCCTGTCCAATACTTTCACCAGCCAGGTTGATGACATAATCAATGCGGTCGGTTTTTAGTTCATCTAAATGCTGAATCCAGGTCAGATCGGGATGATTTGAGCGTTTATTTTTCTGGCGGGTCAGCCCCACCACGGCATAATCACGAGCCAGCAAATAAGGCAACAGTTGCGAGCCGATAAAACCACTGCCGCCGGTAATCAAGACACATGCTTTTTGCATTTTAGACGTACTCATGTTTTTCTTATCTATAGATCAAGACGGTATAAAACTCAAGCCTATATCAGGGTCGTTTAGCCAAACATTTTTTGCGCCATGCGCTGCGCCTGTTTACCATAAAACCAATAGGTCAAAAGATAAAGTGGAATGGCAACGAGCAAGACCATAATCAGTACCATACTCATAAATTGCGGATTTTTGAGATATAAAAGAAAATTCTGCCAAACTTCGGGATCATTCTTGGCAAAAAGGACAATACCGAGCAATAAAAAGGCCAGGTTATAGCCCCAGAAAATCAGGCTAAATCCCAAAGTAATTTTTTTTTGTTCTTGAGCGGTTGGTGCTCGTCGTTGTTGTTTTAAAAACTTATACAGCACTAAAATCATGGCTGTTAAATAAGGCACGATGGTCAGAATTCCGCCCATGCCGGTTGGCAGTAAAGCAGCCAATACACCACAGATACAGGTAAAAATAAAACAGAAGAGAAAAAACCATAAAAAATATCGGGTTAATGACACAATGAGCCTGCATAAGCAACTTTTAGATGATCAGTATAAAAAAAAATGAGTTTTTTTTCATTTTATTGTCAACCAATCTGTAAAGCTCTGCGTTATATAAGGTATGAAGTTCATGAACCGTTAATTTGTACCGGCATCCACAATATTTTCGGTGAACTTTTCTAGAGCAATAAACTTGGTTTCAAGTTTTAGTGAGGAACAGCAGCCCAAGCTAAAACTTGCAACAGATTTTTTGACCGACGATTTCATCATCACTCGAATCGTCGGTCTTTTATTTTCTACATTCTATTTTAATCTTAACGTTCAGTCTGGGAATAGATTTATACACTTCTTGCATAAATCACTCTTTTTATAAAATAACAAATGAGTAAATCATTCAAAATTGATTTACCCATGCTGTGATTTATTTCATCCCAAAGATTAACTTCAATCCCAACAGCGTCATGATGCCACCTGCGGCACGGTCAAAAGCGGCTTTAAATTTCAAATAGACACGACGTGGCTTTTCTGCCGACAAGGCCACTGCAACCAGTGAGCACCACCCTGCATCAATAAAAAAGCACAAAATGGGTAACACAAAATAATAATAAGTCGGAATTTCTTTGGGTAAAAGTGCAGTAAAAATACTGGCCAGCACAATTGCAATTTTCGGATTGGAAAGCTGAGTAATCAGGCCTGTAGTAAATGCACGGCGTAAGGACATTTGGGCTTGCGAACTATGCTCAGATGCAATCGGTTCTTTGGCATGTTTAATAATTTTAAAAGCCAGCCAGAGTAGATATACGCCACCGCAGATTTTTAAAGCCAGATAGGCAGATGGCACCGCCAATAAAAAGGCCTGTAATCCGAGTACGGCCAACAAGCCAAAAATGGCAGCGCCTGTGCCTGTACCTAAAGCGGTAAACACACCATGCTGACGTGAAATCGCAATTGAATTTTTAGCGACATAAATCGAAGTCGGTCCAGGACTCATTGCACCTAACATTAAAGCAAATGCAATTGAGCCCAAAATCCAAAATGATTCCACAAGTCCACCTACTGAAATTAATTCCGCGGCAATTTTACAATTTAAAAGGCTGAATATCTCCCTGAATTTCACCTCTTTTTCAGAATTTCACCGCATCATTCACCAAGAATTAAATAAATCACCTAATAAATCCCTAAGGAGGCAATCAAATCCCTCATTTATTAGAAAATGGATAAAATGAACAGAAGTATGGCTGCTGCGTAGCGAGAGATATGGGGGAATATAAAATAGAGGTTTATATGGTAAAAGATCGTTACAGTTACAATGAAATTAGCTGCATACATATATTTTTATGACAGTACTCAAATAGAAAAAAATCAGCACATCATTTCAGTAATAATTTTTTAGATACATATAAATTCAGACCTGCCAATTGGCAGGTCAAGCTTGATTTAGCACGAGATTAAATATCGGTTTCCGCTCAGTTTACTCTTGAGCCATTGGCTGCATTTCACGTGTGCCAAGCGGAGCAAGCCGATAATCTTGATCATGCACCGGTACACCGCCAATAATCATGCTACGAACTTCGGTTTTTGGCTTGTTATAATCATCCTTCGCATCACATGCTGTCAGCAATAGTAGCAAGCAAGCAGATAAACCCACGGATAGCGTCTTCATCACATATCCTCTTTTTCATCATTGTTATACCTTCTAGATTAACACTAATGAGTATTTTTCAATCATTATTTTTATGATTTTAATTCAATCATTTAAGATATATTTACAAATAAGGCTTCTATGAATATGAGCAAGAACAAAAATCTTCAATAACTATTGTCAGGTCACTCCTTATATTAAAATATCACTTTGATAATCCTGATGAAAATCAGCGTGCCATAGATCCTCCTATTTTACATACAATACAGTCTCATATTTATGGACCATAATGAAATGTTTGACCATATTGCCCAGTCAGTGACTTATCAGCACATTCAGCTGAATGCCCCCGTTACAGTGACTGTGAAGCGTTTGGATCAGATTCATCCTCAAATTTCGGGCAACAAGTTTTTTAAACTGAAATACAATTTTCTGGAAGCAGAGCAGCAACGCTTAAAAAAAGTCCTGACTTTTGGCGGTGCCTACTCCAATCATATTGCTGCCACCGCTTATGCAGCACATCTGTTTGGCTTTGCCAGTGTAGGCATTATTCGCGGTGAAGAACTCAAAGATAAAGCGCTCAATCCTACCCTTGCCACAGCGCAACAATCTGGTATGCAACTGCATTTTGTCTCCCGCCAACAATATCGTGAAAAAACCAGTTCTGATTTTCTTGCACAATTACAACAGAGCTATCCAGAGCATTACATCATTCCCGAAGGTGGAACCAATTCTCTTGCCATTCAGGGCTGCAAGGAAATTTTAACAACCGGAGACCGCCACAATTATGATGTGATCTGCTGTGCCGTTGGAACAGGTGGAACAATTACAGGATTAATTGAAGCCAGTGCTGCTCATCAAACTGTGCTGGGTTTTTCGGCCTTAAAAGGCGATTTTTTAAAGTCGGATGTCGAGCAATGGACAACAAAGAAAAACTGGAAAATCACCGATGCCTATTGCTGTGGTGGTTATGCCAAGACCAGTTCTGAGCTATTACAGTTTATGCAGTGCTTTGAAGCAGAACACCACATTCCTTTAGAGCAGGTTTATACTGTGAAGATGATGTACGGACTGATGGATTTAATTGCCCAAAACCATTTTCCGGCAGGCAGCCGTATTCTGGTAATTCATACAGGCGGTCTGCAAGGTCGGCATATAGATGCAGATCTATCCTGAAATTGAGCGCAAAATTGTCTATAATGCCCTGTTTTTATCTCCCGCGGGTTGCTCATGTCTACAAATCAGTATGATGTCATTGTTTTAGGTGCAGGTGCATCCGGTCTGATGTTGGCATATATGGCAGCCCAGCGCGGCCGTAAAGTTGTCGTACTGGAAAAAGCCAACAAGGTAGGTAAAAAAATTCTGATGTCCGGTGGCGGTAAATGCAATTTTACCAATCTGTATGTCGAGCCTGAAAACTATATTTCACATAATCCGCACTTCGTAATCTCAGCCTTAAGCCGCTATACCAACTGGGACTTTATAGGTCTGGTGTGTGAACACGGTATTGAATATGAAGAGCGCAAACATGGTCAGTTATTTACCTTAAACGGTGCCAAAGAAATTTTGGCCATGCTGCTGACTGAATGTGACAAAACCGGTCTGGTCGACATTAAAACCAGCTGTGAAGTCAAAGCAGTGACGGCAGTGAATGAGCAAGGTTTCCAAGTTGCGACTACTTCAGGTTATTTTCAGGCTAAATCTGTGGTTGTGGCAACGGGTGGTTTGTCTGTTCCTACACTTGGTGGCTCGGGTATTGGTTATGAGATTGCCAAACAGTTTGGCCATCATGTGCATCCGACCCGTGCAGGCTTGGTGCCCTTTACTTTTTCCGACCAGTTTAAAGAAGTGACTACCCGTTTAAGCGGTAATGCCGTCGATGCTACCCTATCCAATGATTTAAACAGTTTTACTGAAGCCTTGCTGTTTACCCATCGTGGATTAAGTGGTCCAAGCTCCTTACAGCTTTCTAACTACTGGAATGTCGGTCAAAGCTTTAAGATCAATTTTCTGCCTTACCTGGACTTGGTAGAATTTTTTAAAGCTAAAAAATCCAGCCAGCCTAAAGTGCTGCTACGTACCCTGTTGAATGAGCATTTGCCAAAAAATGTGGTGCTGGAACTGCAAAATCTCATATGGGCAGAACTTGCCGATACAGCGATCGGTAATTTGAGCGACGATAAACTGGAACAGATCGCCAAACATCTGCAGCATTTTGAAGTGAAACCGTCTGGAACTGAAGGCTACCGGACTGCGGAAGTAACTTTGGGTGGTGTCGATACTACTGAAGTATCATCAAAGACCATGGAAAGTAGGAAACAGAAAGGCTTGTACTTTGTCGGTGAAGTTCTGGATGTCTCGGGTCATTTAGGTGGTTTTAATTTTCAATGGGCATGGGCGTCTGCCCATGCCGCATCACAATACGTTTAACACGAAGATATCTTATTCCAGATAATCCGTGCGTAATAAATAAACCTGTTGATTCTGCTGTATACGCGCAATGGCAAGATCCATTTTTGCAATTGTTTCAGTTACATCAGCAGGTTTATTTCCCAGTATTATTTGAGTCGCCAATTTATTTATGACTTTAACTAATAACATTACTTTTCTCCTTTTATTATTAAATTCATACATCCCAGTATGAGCGGCACATATTTCATTAATATGAATCTAAATATTTAAATTTTATGAAATAGTTAATTTATAAATAGCATAAATAAAATTTAAAAACGATTATTTTTTAACTATTTCTCATTTTTTTATGGATTGAGCTGCTCACTCCCCCTGCTGCATCTGTTCACCTGCCTGCTTGGTTTTAGTAAAGACAAACTTATAGGCACTGATAAAGAATCCTACGGTAATGCCAGCAATGACAATGGGTGCAATAAACTTATTGGCTGGTTCTTTAGTCATTTAGATCTCCTGTTATCAATTAGCGGGAAGCGTTTATCCAGAATTATGACAACGCATTTTTTTACGGATATAAAGCTTAGTGTAGAAAATCAGGTCATTTTACTGACTGCTTCTTAATAATAGACTAGCAAAAAGCATGCCCATCTGTTGTGCACAAACAAAGCCCTCTTTTGTTTGTGCACATGTAGCGGATTTTTCTGCTTCTAGCGATTATTTTTTATCATCACTGGAGCCAGGATTATTTGGATCTTTGTCACTCTTAAGATCGACATCAGACTCTTTTTCCCCCGTGGATCCAAAAGGATTATTTACTGGCGGATGCTTGGGATCAACACGGACAGAATCCGGAACACTCTGATCTGGATCAATTTTTTTTGCATCTTGCGGTGCAGTAGCTAATGAGGCAGGAGTTGGATTGGATAAATCAGGAGGCAAAACATTTTTTTGATCGGGCTCTGTAAGCGGTTTGGACAGATCGGAAGATGGTGCCGCTCCCCCGTCCATTTCCAGTTCAGAAGATTTATCTACCGACGAATCAGAACCTGAGCTTGAATTCTGCCCTGAACTGATTCGGTCTGAACTTTCCTGATGCGGATTAGGCTGCTTCGCCTCTTTTTTGCATTTATCAATCAAGTCGGTCAAGACACGTTGTGCCGGATCGCGCCCACCTAAACCAAAAGCCAATGCGAAGGCAACAGCGACGGCTCCCAATGTTAAACCAAATGCCAGATTGACGATGGAATCGGCAATACCCATTGCACGCAAACCCATTGCAATCATCAGGCCCATAATCAATATACGAACCAGATTTGCCAGCCAGCGTGAACTGACATATTCACCTCGTCCAATCACTTGGGCGACCAGATTGGCAAGCCAGAAGCCAATCATCAGAATCACTGCACCGAGCAGGATATTTGCACCAAACTGGATAAACATCGAAATCAGTGTACTGATCTGCTCAAAACCAAGCCGGTTTGCTGCTTCAGATACCGCAAACAACATGGTAAAGAACACAATCAGGTAACCAATAATTGAAGATACTTTGGTCTTGCCTAAAAAGCGTTGGGCATCCATTTTGGCAGGAATTTCATCCACGCCCGTTCCAGAGACAATGTCTACCACCAGTTTAGCCACAAAGCGCGATACCACATAAGCCAGAATAAGAATCAGAGCCGCTGCAATAATATGCGGAATGGCATTCATGATTTCATACAACATGGCTGTGGCCGGTTGTGAAATTGCCTGAATGCCTAAAGCTTCGAAGGCAATAATTAGGGCGGTAATGATAATAATCGCAAAGACAAATGAGCCCAGTACCTGTGACAGATTAGAATTTTTAAACATCCCGATTTTCTGGGCATGTTGCTGGAGATTCAAACTGCCCACCAGACCTTCAACAATACCGCGTACAATTTTTGCCAGAATATAACCAACAAATACAATCACAGCAGCAATAAAGATATTCGGCAAGAATGAAACAACTTCATTCACCATGTTCTGTACTGGAACAAGCAAGCCGGTTAAGCCTAAAATAGACAGTACAATTGGCAGGAACAATAACAAAATCAGCCAATACACAATCTCGCTAATGTTCTGGCTAATAGGACTGACGCCCACATCAGCACTTAATTTTTCATCCAGTTCAGTTCGGTCCAGCAGTTTTTGCAGTCCCATCTTGACCAGATTTGCCACAATCCAGCCAATAAAACCGACCGCAATAGCCGCCAAAAGTTGAGGAATAAATAACAGGAATTGCTGAATCATATTGCTAAATGGCCCACTCACGCTGGTGAGATTCAGCACATTAAAAGCACCTATAACGGCAATGATCATCACGATCCAAAAGACAATACGCGAAACAATGCTTTCAATATTGGCGCGATGTCCTGTCGCACCCGAAAGTCTTTGATTTGTCCCAAGCTTTTGTAAAACTTTTTTAATTCCTGCCGCAATAATAAGGGCAACAATCCAACCTATGATTAAAATGGCGATGGCAGCGAGAATAGGATGAAACTGATTCCAATAATACATCGCATCAAATTCACCCCCTCTAGGGCCTCCAGAAAAATACTCATTCATATTGTCATGTCCTCTTGTTATTACTTATTGAATTTCTATAGATGAATACTGGGTTATGTTGGCTCAGTTCACCCTAAAATGATCAAGTTAAGAACACATTAGAATTCGATTATTTTTTCTTCAATACAAACCAGCATAAATACAACAAAAGCGCACATTAGATTGCAAAAAAGCCCTAATCCTTTCAAATTAGAGCTTTAAATGAATGATTTGAATCCCTACTGATTTTTGTTACTAATGCCTGTCCCCACATTATCGGCAGCCTCACCTATTGCACTTTTTTCACCCGGTTCTGTTACAGTATCGGCATCTGTAGCGACTGCTTCATCTGTTGCCGTTGCAGTACCGGTAGTGGCGGTATTATTTGGTGTGGCAGGTTGGGCACTAGGGTCAGGATGTCCTGGAGGAGCATTAGATGATTGCGGTTTAGTATAGGCAAACATGTAAACCAGTACGGCAATGAAGAATACACCCACAAGAAGGAGGATATACACTGGCAAACGTTTTTTCTGAGATCTTTCTTCTTCACTCGTAACATGAGGCGGTTTATTAAAATCATGTGTCATGTTTTTTCCCCTTTTTTTATCTCATTCCATGTATTTATATTAACCATATTTACTGATTAGTTATGTATAAAAGCATAGTGACATGGTGAAGACTTGTAATTTTCACTTAAAAAACAGCAATTCAGAAAACAGTTGTTTAAATATTTTAAGGTAAGAAGGTTGTGTCGATTCAATTTTCAGTCAGGCTATCATTCTTTTCTATAGCTCTTTTAATATTACTGCTGCTGTTGCTTTTATCGCAGTAAAGAGGACTTTTATTCCATTTTTATATCTGGAGCAAGTGATCCTAGACAAAATAATGGACACACAGTCCCTCTAAAGATAACGTAACGTTAACTTTGGAGATACACGCAGGCTATCTTGCGCAGCAGTGCTGCTCAAGTCCTGAATTTAAACAGCAAGCAATTGATTATGCTTTTTCAAACTCACACGAATCTGTAGCTGCAATCGCCCAGAAATTAGGTGTTGGTTATTCAACATTGGATAAATGGATTCGTGAAACCAATCCGGCGGGTTCAAGCAAACGCCAACTTTCACCAGAACAACAGCGGATTTTAGAATTAGAGAAAGAAGTCAAACAGCTCAGGGAAGCCAATGACATCTTAAAAAAAGCGCATGTGTACTTTCTGACAGATCATGCCAAGAAAAGTACACGGTAATTCAAGATCTGGCTGTGAATGGAGTTACGGTATCTTCTGCCTGTAAATGCCTGCGTGTCAGCACTTCAGGCTATTATGCCTGGCGAAAACGCAAGGCCAATACAGCGCAGAAATATAATGACTTAAAAGCCGTATATTGGCAGCATCATGCACGATTGGGTGCACCTTCATTGGTACATGACATGCATGATTTAGGTTACAGCATGAGCGAACGAACCGTTGGAAGAATGCTGAAAAAGCTTGATTTACGTAGCAGGATTTCGCGTAAATACAGGCATACGACAGATTCAAATCATCGTTTGCCTACAGCACCAAATCTGTTAGATCGCCAATTTACAGTCATTGAGCCTAATAAGGTTTGGACAACGGATATTACCTATATCCGTACCAAGCAAGGTTGGCTGTATTTATGTGTGATGCTGGATCTATTTAGTCGTCGTATTGTGGGTTGGCAAACCAGCCATCGAATAGACCGTCAATTGGTGTGTGATGCGTTTAACTATGCCATGGCTCGTCAGGGTTATCCAACGGGTGTCATGGTACATTCGGATCAAGGCTCACAGTACTGTAGTCGTGATTTTAGAACGCTATTACTGACAAATGATTGTATTCAGAGTATGTCTAGACGAGGAAACTGTTGGGATAATGCAGTGACCGAAAGCTTCTTTCATACATTGAAAGGTCATGTGATACATGGCAGTGTGTTTGCCACTCGAAAAGAGGCTAATGCTATATTGTTTGACTATATTGAGATTTATTACAATCGGGTCAGAAGGCATTCTGCAAACGGCTGGTTAAGTCCAGAAGCCTTTGAACAGAAATATTTTAAGAATTTAGAGGGATCAGCTGTCCACAATATTGTCTAGGATCAAGACACTATTATTTTACTTTAAGTCCCAGTATTTTAATTTAAGCTCCAGCAAAATTTAACCATGCAAAAGATAGGGGTTTAAGTTGCGGTTTTTAAAATAAGAAAATTAACCGATTTTTAAACCTGTCTAAGCTTTCATGATGAAACATGCTTTAGGTGCTGAAAGGCTTAAAATGAGCTATAATTATGCACCGTTTTTCATGCTGCTTAACTTTATGGCGTATCGTCAGCAATCTGTAACGCTTGATTTGGACACTGACGTCACTCATCAATGTTGTTTGCATTACACTCGTGATGAACATCTCATTGGAATTATTGAATTTAGTAAACCAAGTTATGTGCTTAAATGGGGTGATCTGGAATATTTCCGTCGTCGTACCGAAGAATTTTCTGTGATGCCGTTTCCTGAATGCATCAATGCCATGGTGATCGACATTCGCAATATTGCCCCGTTTATAGACAATGAAGTACCGATTATTCCTTGGCGCTTACTGGAAGAAGAATGTCCGATCCGTCTGGTGGTTCCCCAAGAACGACTTGAACATTATGCCGGTATATTTGAACCTACCTGGCTGACCAGCGATGTGGAAACTGCAATTCAGGAAATCCGCGAATTTATTGATATGTTTGTGCATTAAAAGATTAAAAGCTAAAAAATCCTCCTGAATGGAGGATTTTTTGTGATTAGAGAAAGTCCCCCTTAGAAGAAGGGGGATTTAGGGGGATTCAGTTTTCACGAGATAAATTATTCCTTTTAATCCCTCCCTTGCGAAGCAATGCTTCTCACCTTTAAAAAGGGAGGAACTCTAAATGCGATTACCAATAATTTTCGACCGCAATATTACCTTCACCACGGCGGTTCATTTTCAAGCCACGTACTTTTAATGCTTCTTTGGTATCTTCCACCATTTGTGGGTTACCGCAAAGCATCACATGACTGGTGTCTACATTGAATTGTAGCCCTACCGCTTTTTCCAGTTCACCATTTTCAATCAATACCGGTAAACGGTCATGCAACGTTGCATCGGGATTCCGGGTAATAATCGGGATAAATTTAAAGCCAGCATGCCCTTCGCCAAAGGTTTCAGCTATTTCCTGAATACGCTCGACATAAGCCAGTTCGGCTTCAGTACGCACACTATAAACCAGATTGATCTTTTGATATTTCGACCAGGTTTCAAAGTCTTGTAGCATGGAAATAAACGGTGCCAAACCTGTGCCAGTCGCGAGTAGCCACAAGTCATGCGGTAATGGGAGCTGATAACGCGCCAAGGTTAAAAAACCATAGGGAATTTTTTCCAGGTACAGTTCATCACCAACCTGTAAATGTTGCAGGTTAGATGTAAATGCACCATTTGGCACTACAATTGAAAAGAACTCCAGGGTTTCATCAAAGGGGGATGACACCACGGAATAAGCCCGAACCACCAGTTCATTGCCCACTTTTAGGCCAATACGTGCAAACTGCCCTGCAGTAAATTTAAAATGTGCAGGTCGTGTCATGGTAAAACTGAATAAGGTATTGGTCCAGCGATGTACAGATAAAACTTTTTCTAAGCTAAATTTTTCAATTGACATGATTTCAACGTGGCATGAAAGACTGTGCTCATGGTAGCATGACCACATAATTTATTAATATTTTTTAAATGTTAAGGCTCTATTCATGCGCATGACCTTACGCCAGTTGGCTGTTTTTGTAGCAGTTGCACAAGAAGGCACAGTAACCAAAGCCAGCGATGCTGTCAAACTCACGCAAAGTGCTGCAAGTATGGCTTTAGCAGATTTGGAAGATGGCTTGGGTGCACCTCTATTCGACCGTCTTGGCAAGCGTCTGCAACTCAATGATTTAGGTCGTTTTCTACTTCCACAAGCACTAGAAATTTTAGGTCGCTGCGAAGCTTTTGAACAGGCGGCTAAAGGTGAATTACAAAGTATTGACCTGCGCCTGGGGGCAACCTTAACCATTAGCGATTACCTGATGCCGGACCTGATGGCAGACTTTTTGCAAATTCAGCCGCAAGCACATTTGCAGTTGCAAGTAGGCAACACCCGTCAGATGATTGAAGCAGTCAACCAGTTCCAGCTGGATTTAGCCTTAATTGAAGGGTCCTGTCATTTGCCACAGCTGCAGTGTATACACTGGCGCGATGATGAACTGGCGGTATGCTGTTCACCAGAGCATCCATTGGCAAAACTGGACCGCGCAATTACCGCTAAAGATTTTGACCATGTCGAATGGATTTTACGTGAAGAAGGTTCAGGGACCCGTGAGGTGTTTGACAATGCCATTTTAAAAGACCTGCCAGATGCCAATATCCGCCTCACTTTAGGCCATAATGAAGCGATTTTAAAAATTGTGGCGGGAGGTATCGGGATGTCCTGTATTTCTAAACTCGCCATTGAACCTTTACGTGAAAAAGGTCAGCTGGTCATTTTGGAAACTCCTTTCTGGCAACTGACTCGTCCTTTATTCATGTTGGTTCATCGTCAGAAATATCAGGGACCCGGCCTTAAAGCCTTTATGAAATTCTGTGAAGAATAAAAAACGATTTAAAAAAAGCGCCATTTAGGCGCTTTTTTTATTACCAGCGTGAATCATTTTCACAAGGTATACCGTCACCATCACCATCCATCTTATGATTTGGGCAGTTTTGTACATACCACACAGCTTCTGCTCTTGAATTCATTTGACTGCAATGTTGCCGTTCATCACATTTAAATTGTGCTGTTGCTAATCTCACCCCATTTTGCTGATCAATACTGGCATTAATCTTTTCCGAGCGCGGTTTAGTGGTATTGTAAGTTTCACCTGCCAGATTACGCTGCCCCTGCTCCGACAAAACTGCTTCCGGTAAATCCCCCAGTGCTTCTCGCTGTTGTGACACAATACGCTGTTGCTCTATAATCAACTGTTGCGCTTTCAGCTGCTCTGCCGTGCGATAATCCTGATATTGACCATAACCGATCACAGCAAGCAGTGCCAGAATGATCAAGGCAATAGCAGATAAGATTCGGCCTTTATATGAAGCCTTATTATAACGTGGTGAAGCAGTTTTCTTTTTTGTACCTACTGGCTTGGCAGCTATACTCTCCGCTGAGGCAGACTGTAGATCCAGTCGTACAATACGGTCGGCTTTAAACTTGCCATCATCTTCCACAATAATAAATTTTAACTTCTCCCCGACTTTAGGTTCGATAGTGCTATTGGGCACATCTTTAATGTGAAAGAAAATATCTTTCACTGCGCCTTCCTCTACTGCAATAAATCCAAAACCGCGCTCTGCGTTATAAGTTTTGACTTTCCCCTGAACAAACATAAAATACTCTTTTTCATTTATATTTTTTCTTATTATAATAAAAAAGAGGCCCAAAAGCCTCTTTTCCAATGATTGTCAAAAGCAATCCTGAACATCATCATGCTGCAATCAAAAGCAGAAGCATCAACCTCGAAAATTCGACAACAAGGCGGATGTAATCGATTTATTATGCTCGGATACTTTCGATTTTTTTGCTTTTGCTGAGTGATCTGCAACACGTTCTATACGAACAGCCTTGTACTTGTCACCATTTTTAACAGCCGCAAATTTTACCCGTTCATTACGTTTCGGTTCGCCTTCTGCCGCAGGGAAATCTGAAATATGAAAGAAAATATCCCCTTCAGCCGAACCAATAAAACCAAAGCCTTTTTCAGGGTCATACTTTTTGATTTTACCCTGATGTAATTCATCTTTCATGCTGCTGCCCTATGCTAAAAAATGCCATGTTTACAGTATATAAAAAAAGAGGCCTGAAGCCTCTTTTAATTTGTCTTCCAGGATCAGTCTTTTTGTACTGAACCGAAAATTTTATCGCCTGCATCGCCAAGACCCGGAACGATATAACCATTTTCGTTGAGACCGTCATCAATAGCTGCTGTGAAAATTGTCACATCTGGGTGTTTTTCTTCTACTTTTTTAATGCCTTCAGGCGCTGCAACTAAGACCATGACACGGATATCTTTACAGCCGCTCGCCTTCAATACATCAATGGCTGCAACCAATGAAGAACCGGTTGCCAGCATCGGGTCGATAATCATCGCCAAACGGTTTTGTACATCGGGAACCAGTTTTTTATAATAAGTACGTGCTTGCAAGGTTTCTTCATCACGCTCAAGACCCAATACAGAAACTTTGGCACTTGGAATCAGGTTCAAAAACCCATCTAACATGCCAATACCTGCACGCAGAATAGGAACAACGGTAATTTTTTTACCCGCAATACTGTCTACAGTAACTTTGCCATTCCAGCCGTCAATTTCATGCTCACACATCGGCAAGTCTTTGGTTGCTTCATAAGTCAGAAGCATGGTCACTTCTTGCGCTAGTTCGCGGAAGTTTTTTGTACTGATGTCTGCACGACGTAGCAAACCAAGTTTATGTCGGATAAGTGGATGACGGATTTCATGAATAGCCACGGGAGAGTACCTAAAAGATGAGATAAAATTTCAGCTATTATAAATGTTTTTTATATCTCTTATAAACCAAAAAGCCCCCTATGAAAGGAGGCTTTTTAGAAAAAACTTATAGTTTTTTTAGATTACTGTTGAGATAGCATGAAATGCAATGGAGATAAAATCTCCGCTTGAAGCGCCAATTTGATGATTGGATCAGGATAAACACCAATGATCAATACAGCCAATGCCGCAGCAAGCACCATAATACCACCCACTTTCTGACCCCAATGTTTGTCGGCATCAATACGTGGCGTATCTGGCGGAGTCATATACATCACCACCATCACACGAAGGTAATAGTACAGACCAATACCTGAACCCACTACAATCATGGCAGCAAGGAACCAATGCTGGGTTGTTACCGCAGCCATCACCACCAGGAACTTACCAATGAAGCCAGCAGTCAATGGAATACCCGCAAGAGACAGCATCATGACAGTCAAGGTCGCAGTCAATACTGGACGGCGCCAGAACAAGCCACGGTAATCTGCCAGGCTTTGTGCTTCATCCACATTGTTAAATGGACTAGACATCAACGCAACAGCACCAAATGCACCAATCGTTGTCAATACATAAGTGATTACGTATACAGATACGTTACCCAGGCTTGCATAAGTCATGCTGATTAAACCAATCAGCAAATAACCAAAGTGCGCAATTGAAGAGTAACCCAGAATACGTTTCAGGTTGACTTGACGTACTGCAAGGAAGTTACCCACCAGAATAGAAAGCACCGCAATAATTGTGATGATGGTTACGATTGAATCGACCAGGATTGCACCTGAAGCCAGTAAATAACGTACAAACAAACCAATGGTTGCGACCTTAGCCACAGTCGCAAGGAATGTTGCGATTGGCGCTGGCGCACCTGCATACACGTCTGGCGTCCATTTATGGAATGGCGCAAGAGACAGTTTGAATGCAACAGCAAAAACGATTAAGCCTAGACCTAAAATCACCATTGGCTGTTTGATGGCTTGCATCAACGCCTGAACATTGTCATAGAAAGACAATGAACCGGTATAAGCATAGATATATGCCATGCCCATTAACAGCATTGCAGAAGCAGTTGCTGAAAGAACAAGGTATTTAATACCCGCTTCTAAAGATTGTGAACGTTGGTGCGTATAAGCCAAAAGACCGTATA
>WARP01005865.1_pt1 | contig 28492 bp, 46 predicted proteins | sample 4769151 | NCBI WGS metagenome assembly WARP01 (sample SAMN08893023, study PRJNA449175) | gut metagenome | isolation source: rumen sample fed with dry roughage | host: cow | place: India: Nagpur | collected 2016
GTAAGATCTCCCCCCGAGTCTTTTTGAGGGGGGTGGTCCCTTGACCGTCAGCGAGATCTGCAACAGCATAGATTCCAGGCTGCGGCCGCAGGCGCGAATCCTCGCGAAGCAGCTGACCACGATCGGCAAGCGGCTCGAGGAGGAGCGGAAGAAGTTTCCGGATCAGAAGCTTCTCGTTCACTACGACAACGGCGGCGGACAGAGCGGCATGCGGGAGAATCCTTTCTTCCCGGCCTATGAGAAACTGCTCGCGAGCTATATGAAATGCATTTCCACACTGGCGGAACTTCTCGGCGACAGCGCGCCGGCAGAGACGGCGACGCTTGACCGGCTCCGGAACCGCTTCAAGGTAGGATGAAATGATGGGCTATACGATCCCACGTATCTACACGCCTCCGCTGCGAGAGCTCACGGAAGAGACCTCGCTCGGATTCGCGTGCATCGAATACGCGGAGACCGTTTTGATGAAAGTCCTCTATCCATGGCAGAAGTGGGCCCTCATCCATATGCTCGAGATCGTCGGCAGGCTTGGCGGCCAGTGGCGCTTCCGCTTCCGTACGGTCCTCATCCTGGTATCCAGGCAAAACGGAAAGACGCTTCTCTCGGAAGTGATTGCGTCCTTCTTCCTGAATGTGCTCCGCGTCGACTCAGTCTTCGGGACTTCTCTTTCCCTGGACAAAGCCGAGGAGGTGTGGGAGGCGGTCGTCCTGGATCAGGAGACGCATCCGGATCTCCGCACGGATCTGAAGAAGGTGGCGCGGACGAACGGAGGCAAGCGCCTCGTCCTGACCGGGCTCCGGCAGTACAAGGTCGGAGCGCCCACAAGACGCGCAGGGCGCGGCGATTCGAATGACCTTGTTCTTCTGGATGAGGTCCGCGAACAGCGTGACTGGGAAACATGGGCCGCTGCCGTCGCTTCGACGAATGCGAAGCCGAACGGCATGACGGTATGTTTTACAAATGCGGGAGATCCGGACAGCGTGGTCCTTCGAACGCTTAGGAGTTCCGCGATCGCAAAGATCGAAGGCGGCACTCCCATCAACCTCGGAGGAGATCTTGACGTGGACGATTCGCAGATCGGTCTTTTCGAATGGTCTGCCGAAGACGGAGCGGAGACAGACGACCTGGAAGCTCTCGCCCAGGCAAATCCGGCGCTCGGGTACGGTTATCTGACCGAGCGGGCGCTGAAGGCGAACCGGGAGACCTTTCCGGAGTCGAAGTTCAGGGCCGAGTGCATGTGCCAGCAGGTCGAAACGATCCTTCCGGCACCTTTCCCGGACGGCGCCTGGAACGCCGGCATAGATCCTCAGAGCGGGATCGCGGCAGAGTCGGACCTTTTCTATGGAATCGACATGTCACAGGACAGACGGTGGGTGTCCATCGGCGTCTGCGGTTTCCGGACGGACGGAAACTACCATATCGAGGTCGTCGCCAGGCGCGTCGGCGCTGACTGGGCCATTGACTGGTTCCGTGCCAGGGCGATCAAACATCCGATGAAGCTCGCGTTCCAGGGCCGCGGCGCTCCGGTGTCCGGTCTTGCAGAGCAGATCTGCACGATCAAGGGCGTGGAGCGTGTCTCGATCGAAGGAACAGATCTTCCGACTGGCTGGGCGCGGTTCTGGGACGCCGTGGCAGCGGGTGCTCCGGTAAATCCCGGAGAGACTCCGCGAGGCGGCATCCGCGTCTATCATTTGCCTCAGCCGGTTTTAGACACGCCTGCAAAGACGATGCAGGTCAGGAATCTCGGCGGCGGGACGGATCTTCCGGACAGAGTGAAATCTCCGGACGACATTTCTCCGCTCTACGCCTGCATCATGGCCTTCTCGGCGGCGACGCTCGTCAAGAAGGACACGGGAAAGGTCTACGAGTCAGTATACATGCAAGAAGGGCATGACCTTATTTTCATATAAAACGGAGGGGTGCGAATGCCCAGCGTAATCCAGAGGATCAGGGAGTTGTTCTTCCCGACCTATCAAATCAATATCGATCTTGGCCAGAACGTCTCGGTGGAAGGAATGACACCGAGGCGTCTTTATGCTACCCAGGCGAATCTTCACGCCGTCGTCAGTTTCCTTGCCGCCTCCATCGCGCAGCTGCCCCTGAAGGTCTACGTGCGTGACGGTGAGAACAAGCGGCGCCGTGACCGCGAATCAGCCGCTGCGCTGCTTCTTTACCGTCCGAACAAGGATCAGACGGCATATGAGTTTTTCAATTCGCTTGCAGAGGAATACTTCCTGTTCGGCGTGGCCACGGTATGGCTGCTTCCGGACCCGGAGAGCGAGAGTGGCTGGCAGCTGAGGATCATCCCTCGGGAATGGATCAAGGACTACTCGAAAGAGACGCTGTACGCGCCGGACACGCTGATCGTCAGCGCTTCGAACAAGACAGGCAAGATCGAGATCCCGAAGGAAGACTATACGATGTTCCGGATGTACTCGCCCGGAGATCCGAACGGGTGGCAGTCGCCGATCGCGGCTCTGAAGCAGACGCTGACCGAGCAGATCCAGGCTGACAAGTTCCGGACGGAGATCTGGAGATCTTCAGGGCGCTTTAATGCTTACCTGACGCGCCCGGCGAACGTGCAGCCGTGGGATGACCAGACGCGGACGAAGTTTGTGACCGCGTTCCGGAATGCCTGGGCCTCCGGCGGCGAGAACTCGGGGAAGATGCCGCTCCTGGAAGACGGAATGGAGATCAAGCCGTACCAGTTCAACGCTCAGCAGGCTCAGTACACCGAGACGAAACAGCTGTCGCGTGAAGACGTGGCCGCTGCATACCATGTGAATCCCTCACTGATCTGGCATTCCTCGACGCAGACCTATGCGAGCGCGAAGGACAATGCCCGCGCACTTTACGCGGACTGTCTCGGCCCGGTCCTTCAGATGATCCAGCAGCGGATCAACTCCTTCCTGCTTCCGAAGCTCGGAGCAGATCCTGGGACCTATGTTGTATTCGACATGTCGGAGAAGCTCAAGGGCTCCTTCGAAGAGCGCGCGAGCATCCTTCAGTCCTCTGTCGGCGGTCCTTTCATGACCAGGAACGAAGCCAGGGCAGACTACGACCTTCCTCCGGTGCCGGGCGGGGACGAACTCATCGTCCCGCTGAACGTGGTCGAAGGCGGCCAGGCTTCGCCGCAGGACACGCACATGGAATCATCGTCCATGCTGCCGGTGCTGAAGGCGATGCTGCCGAAGAGCAAGAGCGACCAGATCCGGATCAAGGGAAGATCCACAAAAGAGGAAGACGAGCGGGTGGCAGAAGTGCTGTCCGCTTTTTTCAAGCGCCAGCGTGAGTCCATCCTTCCGAAGATCGGAGCGAAGGCTGCGGGCTGGTGGAATCAGCGCCGCTGGGATGCGGAGCTCGCGGACGACCTCGAGCCGGTCCTCGATGACATCGCTGACGCGCACGGCAAGGAAGTCGCCAAGGCCCTCGGCTCTGAATACCATCCCGAGCAGACCAGAAACTACATCCGGGCGCTCGCCGAAGGCAGGGCGAAGGCCATAAACGACGCGACCTACAAAAAGCTACTGGAATCAACCGAAAACGCGGACGAAGAGGAAGACGAGCTCGACACGCCGGCGCATGTGTTTGACCTGCGCGAGGGCAGCCAGGCAGATCTCCTCGGCAGATCGCTCGCGATCGGTATCGCCGGCTGGGCGGCAACGCATGAGGCGCCCGACCAGGCGGAACGTCAGGGCATTCACAAGATGGTCGAGAAGATCTGGGTGACGGGAGACAACCCGCGTCCGGAGCACGCAATGATGGACGGCGAGACCGTCCCGATCTGGGAAACGTTCTCGAACGGCTGCAACTGGCCGGGCGACGATGACGGAGACCCGGACACGACCTGCGGCTGCAACTGCTCGACCGAGATCCTCATCACCGGAGGCTGACATGCTGCATATCATCACAGGCCCTCCCTGCGGAGGGAAAACGACGTATGTCACATGGTACTTCGAAAGGAAAGGAAACGACATGGAACACCTTTACAAGAGTTTTGAGATCAAAGCCGACGAAAAGGACAGCGGAACGATCAGCGGATACTTCTCGACCTACGACCGTATTCCGGACGCATACGGCGACATCATCGCGCCCGGCGCATTTGCCGAGACGATCCAGAAGAGAGCCGAGTCCGGGCATCCGTTCCCGCTGTGCTGGAACCACGACCTGAATCAGATCATCGGTTCCGTAGATCCGGCGGACATCAAGGATGACGAGCACGGTCCGCTCATGACGGCGAAGTTCTTCGACACGCCTCTCGCGCAGGAGAAGCGGGAGATCGTGAAGAGCGGCGTCGTTTACCAGTTCTCATTTGCATACGACGTCCTGGAAGCGGGACCGGTCGAGCTGGAGAACGGCCTGAAGGCGAACGAGCTCAAGAAAGTGGATCTCTTCGAGGTCTCCATCGTCCCGATCCCGGCGAACCAGAACGCGGTCATGACCGAGATCAAGAGCGGACGCAGGAACTCGAAGAAGGACGAGGACACGATCCGGAAGGCTATTGCGCTCCTCGAGAGCGTTTTAGAAGACGAAGCAGACGACCAGGCAGCGGCGGAGGACGAACCGGAAGACAACGGGGCACCGGAGGATCAGAAGGACAGCAACGCCGAGAAGAAGGCGTCTCTTCTCGAATACATCAAACAGATGGAGGTCTGAACTATGACTCTCAAAGAAGAAGTTATGGCGAAGAAGGAAGCCCTTGCCGCGCTGAAGGCCAGGATCGAGGCGAACGACGTCGACGCCATCGACGAAGGCGCGAAGCTCATGGCAGAGCTCGAAGAAAAGTCAAAGGAGCTCGAGGCGGCAGAGAAGAAAGCGGCCGTCCTGGGCGTCATTGGAAAAGAAAGCAAGGAGAAAGACATGGAAGAAATGAAAGGCATCAAGGGCCTCGATGTCGAGCGCCTGAAGAGAGAGCGCGGCACTGTGAGCACGGAGATCAAAGCATACAACTCGACTCACACGAAGCCGACCATCACCGAATATGACGAGGAAGTGGCCATCCCGGATGAGGGCCGCCGCGTCCGCGATCTGTTCGCGCAGTCTACCACTTCCGGCAACGCTGTCAGCTATGTGGTCCTTGGAGCCCGCGAAGGCAATCCCTCAGCCACGAACGAAGGCGCAGCGAAGCCGCAGATCCATTATCCGCAGACCCAGATCACGGAGTCTCTCCAGAAGATCGCCGCGTTCGTCAAGGACTCTGACGAGCTCCTTTCCGACGCTCCGCGTCTGGCCGATGCGATCAACGAGGTCGCAGCCATGGATCTTCAGGATGTCAGCGACGCTTACCTCGTCGGCGAACTGCTCGACACCTCCGGCGTCCAGCAGGGCGAGTCTACTCTGTCCTTCGACAACATCCTGAAGGCTCAGATGGACATCCTGAACGACACCAAGTATGTCGCAGACGGCATCATCATCAATCCGTCCGACTGGTACACTCTCAAGACCTCTAAGGATCAGAGAGGCCAGTACCTGCTTGGCGGCCCGGCGTTTGGCGCATACGGCAACGGCGACTACAAGGCCGTCGAAAAGATCTGGGGAACCCTGGAAGTCATGCCGTGCGACGCCATGCCGAAGGGCGCGGCCATCGTCGGCGCGTTCAAACGCGGCGGCAAGGTCTACACCAAGGCCGGCGAAGGCATCCGTGTGGAGCTTTCCAACTCCGACTCCGACGATTTCCAGAAGAACCTCGTGACCGTCCGCTGCGAGGAGCGTATCCTCCTCGCCGTGAAGAAGCCCGATGCGTTCGTGATCGTCGGCTCTGAAGAGTCCGGCTCCGGTTCCTGATGATTTCGGTCATCGTTCCGTATAAAGACTCCGAGGGATGGCTCGGGCGCTGCCTGGAAAGCCTGACAACGCAGACCGGTGACTTCGAGTTCATCATCGTCAATGACAACAGCGGCGATGACGGCCCGGAGATCGCAAAACGGTATGCAGCGGCGGATGACAGAATCCGGCTCTTCGACAATGAACGGGGAGCCGGCGTCTCCGGCGCCAGGAACACCGGGCTCGATCACGCGGAAGGAGAGTGGTTCACTTTCCTGGACGCGGATGACGAGCTTCTTCCACGCGCCTGGAGGACCTTCCAGGACTCGATCCGCGCCGGCGTGAACCTGATCCAGTTCAACCACAAACGCTATTTGGCCAGGACCGGCCGCGAGATCGTCAAGGACGCCTGTAACAGCGGCTTTTACGGCCTTGAGTCTTTGCCGGACTGGTGGTTCGGTGTGTGGAACAAACTGCTGAGAAGGTCGGTTTTCGGGGCCGTCCGCTTCGTTGAGGGAATGCAGTACGGAGAAGACGGCATGTACGTCCTCGACTGCCTCCAGATCGACGGAAAGATCTATTGCGCGGGACGGAACAACATGACGGTCCGGCACAGAATCGAAAACATGAAGTCTCTTTCGCACAGCAAGACGGCGAAGGATCTCATGCAGATCTGCCGGGCATATGAAGTCTTTTTGGAGGGGCAGACAAACCCCTGGATGCAGCGGGTCGTCTGCCTCGAATTGATGAAGCTATGGGAAAGAACAGCGAAGGTTCTGGAAAAAACGATGTCGTCTACATCCTGAAGCGCGATGTCGAGCCTGACGAGCTGCGGTATTCGCTCCGGTCGCTCCAAAACTTCCCGCACGGGAAGGTGTGGTTCTTCACCGGATGCCCGGCCGGCTTCAAGCCGGACCGGCACGTACCATTCGAGCAGACCGGCCTGCGGAAGTGGGAAAAGGCGACGTCAACATACCGTGCCATCGCGGAAACAGATGAGGTCAGCGAGGACTTCTGGATGTTCAACGACGACTTCTTTATTTTGGAGCCGGTCGAAGATCTTCCGTACATGTACCACGGCCGCCTGGCCGCGCTGATCGCGTCCATCCGCTCAAAGCACGGCGCCTCATCCTACTCGCGCATGCTGGACCGCGCACGGCTCCAGCTCGAGGAACGAAAGCTTGATTCGCTGAACTACTGTCTCCACGTGCCGATGCTCTTCAACAAGAAGAAGGTGCTGGAGGTCCTGAAGGAGTTCCCGAACAGCCCGATGTTCCGCTCGCTCTACGGCAACTACTGCAAGGTCGGCGGCGTGGAAGCGAACGACTGCAAAGTCTACGATCTGGAAAGCGTACCGGCAGAAGGGCAGAAGCTTTGCTCGACCTATGACGTCTCGTTCAAAGACGGAAAGGCCGGCGAATGGATCAGGCGAAGGTTCCCGGACCCGAGCAAATGGGAGGAATGAGATGATCAAGGTGTACAAGATGCCGAACGGCAAGAAGTACAGGTATGACGAAAAGGAAGCCCCGGAAGTGGCTGTCCTCTGTGAGAAGAAGCTCGGCGAAACGGCCGAGAAACCTGTCGAGCCGAAGGCGAAGGAAGTGCCGAACAAGGCAAAGACTCCGGCGAATAAAGCGAAGAAGGCGACGAAGAAATGAGTGAACTTGTAACGACTTGGGGGTATACGATCACGGACGCGGTAAAGCTCGCGCCGATGCTGACGCCCGAAGAATATAATGCGCTTACTGCGCGTAAATACTCCGGCGACGTCAGGATCGAGCCGACAGTGGAGGCTGCATCGCTTGCCATCCGGAATTACTGCGGCTGGCATGTGTATCCGTCCAGGGCGTGCAGGTGGTCCGGTTATGCCGGACTGTCGCCGGCTGTGAGCCGGAACGGCGCCGAGATCCTCATTCAGCTCCCGGCGAAATACGTGACGAGCATCGTGTCCGTGAAGATCGGAGGATTCTATGTCTTCGATTACATTCTCGAGACGAACGGTCTTCTGCACGTGATCAACAACTGCGCTCCGACATATGCTCCGATCATTGTCGAGTATGTGGCGGGCCTTCCGGAAGCGCTGATGGGCGCACTCCGCGAGCTTGTCGGGCACTGCGTCACACACGCCTTGGCAAACTCCTACGGAATCGCCTCGGAAGCCTCCGGCGGCGTCTCCATCACGTACTCTCAGAACTGGTCGAACTCCGCAAGGGCTACCGCGCTGGCAGACGACAACAAGGAAGTCCTTGAGCCGTACAGATTGCAGGGGGTGTTCTGATGCTGCCTACATTCTGGAAGCATACGGTCACGCGGGTCAGACCCGGGACCACAACGGAGCGCGGATCTGGCGTCCCGGACTGGGAACATGCGACGCTCCTGGAGATCTCCGGATGCCACGTCCAGCCGGCAGCAACATCGCTGTCGCAGGACGGACGCATCCTGGGCATTTCCGACGGCCTCACATGCTACATGCCGGCGAACGCGGACGTCCTTGCCGGAGATAAGATCATCTTCAACGGCAGGGCATACGCGATCAACGGCGATCCCAGGGACTGGCCGTCAGCGAGCGGCGGGCTGGATCACATCCAGCTGAATCTTGTGAGGTGGACCGGATGAGCACTCAGACGCGGATCGAGTTCATTTCAGACGGATTCAAGGCGATCCTCCAGGGCGACGGCGTGAAACAGGCCGTCACAGAGGCGGCGCAGGAGATCCAGCAGAAAGCGAACGCGAATGTCGCGGAAGGAGAGGGCTTCTCCTGCAATACCTGGATGGGCGCATACGGCGGAGGCCGCTGGGTCGCGTCCGTCACTACTACGGACAAAGCGTCGAGAAAAGCGGAAGCTGAAGACAAGGCGCTGTCGAGGGCGGTAACGTAATGATCATCGAGCGAAGCATAGACATAGAAAACGAAGTCAGGAAGGCATTCGGGGAAATGCTGGTCTGCTACTGCCGGCCTCTTCCGAAGGACTTCGAGACTCCGTGCGTCCTTGTGCAGCAGGTCGGAGGATCAGATCTGAACCGGATCGACACGTTCGAAGTCGTCCTGGACGCCAGGGCGAGGAGCGAGGCTCAGGCCCTCCTCACGCTGCGGACCGCGGTCGGCATCCTCCGGGAAGTCGCGCGGCAGCAGACCACGGAGATCCGTCACGTAACTGTTAATTCTTCAGGGTCCTGGGGCAATGATCCCGTGCGGCCCGATCTTGCGATGTGCTCGGCGAGGCTCTCGATCGTGGCGCATCCTGAAAATGTGGAGGTAGATGAAAATGACTCATGACACCAAGCTTGGCATCGGTCTCGCAACCGGCATGTTCTACCATGCTCCGGCAGGGACCGCACTTCCGGCCTATCCCGGCGCATCGCTGGCTGCGGACTGGGTGGAAGTCGGCGACGTGACGCAGGACGGCATCACGCTCGCTCTGAACAAAACGACTGAGCTTCTCAAGAACTGGGCCAACGTTGTGAAGCGCGTGCTCCTTACGGACCACAGCGAGACCATCCAGGCCCCGATCATGGACACGACTGAGGAAGCCCTCAAGACCGTCGTCGGCAAAGACAACGTGTCCGTCACTCCGGCGAACACCTCGCACGGGGAGCTCGTCACGGTAAACCTTTCCTCGTCCTCTCTTCCGGAACCGGAAGCCTTCCTGTTCCTGATGAAAGATGATGATGATCTCATCGCGATCGGCTGCAAGTACGGACAGATCACCGCTGTCGACAACGTTGCTTTCCAGCCCGGCGGCGCGATCACCTGGACGCCCACCATCACTGCGATGGAGGACGGCTTCAAGCTCATCCTGGACGACGGCCAGGTCGAATCCGAATCGTAATCGAACAAAGCAGGGGAGCAGCCGGAAAACGGCTGCTCTTTTGCGCTATGAAAGGAAGGAGAACCCACCATGGCATTTGTGCTGAAGAAAAACCAGGACTTTCAGTTTCAGATCGAAGGCACCGAGAAGACCTACACCATTCCGGCAATCGACACGTTCAACGTGGACGAGATCGAAGTGTTTCGGAAGCTTCAGGACACGAAGAGCCTTCGCGCGAACCTCAACGCGATCAGGCACATTCTTCTCGAGAAGATGGAAGACCGTGAAGGGCTGAATCTGTCAGATTATCAGTGGCTCATGATCATCAACGCCTACTCGGCCTCGCAGAACGCAAACGGAGCGAGCTCGGGGGAATTATAAGCCTCGCGCAGTTCATCGCTGACCATCGCGAGGCGCTTGAATATGACCTAATGACAAATACCGGGCATGAACTGTCCGATATAGGCAGGACGCTCTCCTGGAGTGCCCTGCATTCTTTTATCACGCAGCTGGGACCGGACTCGGCGCTTGCGAAGAGCATGGACCGCGAGCTTGCCGACTGGTCCGGCCGCGTAAAGACAAATGCCATTCTCGCGGACATATTCGACCTTCTGGCCGTGATCAACGCCAACCTGGTCGGACTTATGACGCGGAAAAGGCCGCAGCAGCCGAAGCCTTATCCGAGACCAGGCAGAGAAGACGCCGGCAGGGATGAGAAGAAGTTCGGCCGCGGAGCACTCCCGGTTGACGAACTGAGAAAATGGATCGCGGAGAAACAACGTGTCAGAAATGATTGAAGTCGCAAAAGCGACTGTGACCATAATCCCGAATATGGAAGGGGCCCAGAAGCAGATCGCTTCTGACCTGGGCGCAGCGGCAGACGAAGCAGGCTCAAAGGCTGGCGAGAAGTCCGGATCTTCGTTCATGTCCGGCTTCGGAAAGGCCGCAGCGGCCGGAGGCGCTGTCATTGCCGGCGTAACGGCTGCTGCTGTCTCTGCCGGCAAGTCATTTGTCGACGCGGCAAAGCAGACAGCTCAGTACGGAGACGAAGTCGACAAGATGTCGCAGAAGCTCGGCCTCTCTGCTGAAGCCTATCAGGAATGGGACTATGTCCTGAACCTTGCCGGCACGGAGATGTCCTCCATGTCGACCGGCCTGAAGACGCTGACGAACAAACTTGCGGATGCAGCGGCCGGCGGAGAAGACTCCATCGCCGCATTTGAACAGCTCGGGATCTCCATGGATGACATCTCGACCATGTCCAGAGAGGACCTTTTCGAGAAGGCGATCTTCGGCTTCCAGCAGATGGAGGACAGCACGGAACGCGCCGCGCTGGCCAATAAGCTGTTCGGAAAATCCGGCCAGGAACTGACTCCGCTGTTCAACCAGACGACCGAAGCGACGAAGGCGCAGATCCAGGAGGCCAGGCAGTACGGAATGGTCCTTTCGAAGGACGCCGTGGCAGCATCGGCCGGATTCATCGACAGCCTGACCAAGCTCGGGAACACGACTGAGGGACTGAAGAACCGTTTCCTGAGCGAGATGCTTCCCGGCCTCACAGACATCACGGACGGCTTTTCCGACCTCTTCGCAGGCGTGGACGGCGGCTCGGACAAGATGAAAAAAGGCATCACGAGCATCCTGACCGCCCTCAAATCCAACCTTCCCATGGTCCTCCGCGTGCTGAGCGACGTCGTGGTCTCCGTGGTCGGCATTTTGCCTGACCTGGTCTCCCAGATCCTCACAGAGCTTCCCGGGCTTTTCAGTCAGATCTTCGATGCCGTGGTCGTACTGATCAAGGGCCTCCTGAACGAAGAGATGATTGGGACACTTTTAGACACCGTCCTCGGAATCATCATCTCGCTCATCAATAACCTCGACTCAATTTTGATCCCGATAATCCAGGCGATTCCAGTCATAATCGTCACCGTCATCGAAAAACTTTTAGAAAATCTGCCCGCTTTAATCAGCGGCATCATCCAACTGGTGCTCGGAGTGGTCTCTGCCATCCCCGACATCATAAAATACCTTTTGGACCACATCCCCGAAATTATAGGAATGGTCATCTCTGCCTTGAAAGAGTGCATCCCCGAATTGATCGTCGGCATCGCTCAACTCGTCGCAGGCGTCTTCAGTGCCGCAGGAGAAATCCTCGCAGCGGTCTGGGAGTTCTTAGGAAATGCAGCCGTTTCCGTCGGAAAATGGTTCGGAAACCTGTGGAGCGAATACATCGCGCCGTGGTTCGCAAACCTCTTCTCGAACATCGGGAACTGGTTCGCCGGGATCTGGACGAAGCTCGGAGAGTTCTTCTCCGGAGCAATCTCCTCGATATGGACCGGGCTCCAGAACGTTTGGCTGAAGATCTCCGACTGGTTCATTCAGACCTGGACGAAGGTCGGAAAGTGGCTGTCGAACTTCTGGACGAAGATCGGAGACTGGTTCAAGAGCCTTCCGTCGAAGCTCTCCGGAGCCTTTCAGGCGATCTGGAAGTGGCTCGGAGACCGCTGGAACGACTTCGTCAGCTGGGGCGGGAATCTCGTGTCCGGCATCTGGAAGGGCATTTCCGACGGCTTCAACTGGATCAAGGAGAAGATTTCCGGCTGGGTCGGCGGCGTCATGGACTGGTTCAAGAAACTCTTCGGCATTGCTTCGCCGTCGAAGCTGTTCCGTGATGAGATCGGCGTCTTCCTGGCAAAAGGTCTCGGAGAAGGCTTCGAGGACGAGATGAAAGACGTCGCGAAGGATATGACGGACGCCGTGCCGACATCGTTCGACGCGGAAGTGAACGGTGCCCTGGAGGCCGGGCGCTCTATCGGCAGGCACGCCCTCGGCGACGGCAGCGCAGCGGCATATTCCGGGCTCACGATCAACATGACCGTGAACGGAGCGGAAGGACAGAACGTCGAGCTCCTCGCGGACATCATCATGGACAAGATCCAGCGGGCAACCGAAAGGAAACAGGTGGCATATGTTTGAGGAGCTCATGTTCGGAGGTAATATGCTCCCGGTCGTCGTGGAGGAGTTCCCTGCGATCCGGCATGCCTCGCGAAAGCATACAACATATAGCGTTCCGGGAAGGAACGGCGACATCATCGTCCAGCAGGACGCCTTTGAGAACATTATCCTTTCATACAAGGTTTTTGCAGGGAATGGCGCGTATGTTCCGGCCAGCTGGAGCACCATCTCGGACATGCTCTATCTCAAAGGCTATCAGAAGCTTCAGGACATTGCCGATCCTGGGCACTTCCGTCTTGCCACATATAATGGGCCGACGGATGCGGAGTTCTACTGGAATCAGACCGGCCGGGCGACGCTTGAGTTCAACTGCCGTCCGGAGCGCTTTCTTGAATCTGGAGATATTACAGAGATATATACTCCTGAACTCGACGCGAATAACGATCCGATCGTTCAGAAGATCGTCAATCCGACCGCATGGACAGCGAAGCCGCTAATCGTCGTCCACATCTCAAGCGGAGGCAGCGGCACGATCACGGTGAACGGCGTTGCTCTGACGCTTTCGACGGTTCCGGGCACGCAGATTGTCCTGGACTGCGAACGTGAGGACGCATACCTCGGCGCGACGAACCTGAACGCATATGTGTCCGGAACATTCCCGACATTTGTTTCCGGAGAGAACACAATTCTCATCGGCGGCGACATCACATCCCTGGACATCACTCCGAGATGGTGGGAGATCTAAATGAATCCGATCCTTTACGACATCAGCGAGAAAAACTTCACATCATATGGTCTCGGCGGTCTCGAGTGCATGTCCTGTTTCGTCGAAGAGGAGCGGAACGGCTCATATGAGCTGGAGATGAAGGCTGCACTCAAAGGAAGTCACGTGGCAGATCTGTCCGTCGGACGCATCATCCTGGCAAAACCGAACCGCACGGATCAGCCGCAGCCGTTTAGGATCTACAACGTCGTGAAGTCTCTCGACCAGACGATTCAGGTATATGCCCGGCACATTTCCTATGATCTGTCCGGTCGTATTCTCTCGAATATCTCGAGCTCTTCCTGCGGCGCCACGCTGACTGCGCTGGCATCTGATCCGTCGCTCAATAGTGAATGGACGTTTACAACGGACAGAAGCGCGGTTTCCGGCGATTTTTCGTCAGAGGTGCCCGGTTCATGCAGGTCATGGCTCGGAGGCCGCAGAGGGTCGGTTTTGGACCTCTACGGGCCCGCTGACTGGCACTTCGACCGCTACACGTGCGAGTTTTTGACGTCCCGAGGCGCTGATCGCGGCGTCACGATCCGGTACGGAAAGAATCTCCTCGCCATGAAGGCCGCCGTGGACAGCTCAAACGTATACTCCGGCGTCCTGTGCTATTACGACAGCGACGGCGTCGTCGTAAAAGGGACAGAGGTCGCGACCGGGCAGACGGCTCTCCAGAGGACACTTCTCATCGATAAAACGGGCGATTATACAGAAGCGGTTCCGACGTCGACTCAGCTCACAGACGATGCCACGGCATATGTCTCGAGCCACAACCTGACAGCTCCTGCGTCGAATATCACGCTCGACTGGGTACAGTCCGGCGAGATCATCGACCGGATAGATCTCTGCGATACTGTGTCTGTCGTCTATGATGATTTTGGAGTCTCCGCGAAAGCGAAGTGCATCCGGACAAAGTGGAACGTTCTTGAGGAAAGATATGAGGAGATCGAGATCGGCGAAGTGAGGACGACGCTGGCGGACACGATCGCCTCCACGAACGAACAGATCCAGGAAGCCCAGCAGGAGATGGAGACCGGATACATGGCGGCGATCCGTGCCGCCTCGGCACTGATCACCGGCGCAGCGGGCGGATATGTCGTTCTATGGAACTCTTCGATTATGGCTCCGGCAGATGAGACTCATCCGGCAAATGAGATCCTCATAATGAATGATCCGGATGTCAACTCCGCGACGAAGGTGTGGCGCTGGAACATCGACGGGCTCGGTTATTCCGATAACGGGTATGCAGGACCATTCCAGACGGCGATCGATATGAACGGCGGCATCGCCACATGGTTCATCGACACCGTGAGGATCAATGCCGACAACATCACCGCCGGAACGATTACCGGCATCAATATCAACGGCACGCATATTTCTGGTTCTTCCACTTTGACTGTCGGCGAAATCAAGACGATTGACGGCTCCGACTATTCTCAGACAGATCTGGACAGGATCGTGCAGATTATACTCGGGAATGTCACTCCGACGACTGCGGATTATACGAAATATGATCTTTACAAAGACGGAAACATCGACATTGTAGACTGGGCTATCATCAATGAAGCCATCAACAATGGAACTGCTTCTGTTGACCTGAGAGTCATAATTGACGGCGAAGCAGACTCTGACGAGCTCATCAAGGTCGGAACCAGCAAGATCGGAGCAAGAGAAATCTACGCCCAGAACATCACTGCGGATTCAGTCTCAGCCTCCGGCGGAGTCTCTTCCGGTGGCAATGTTTCTGCGGGCGGAACTGTTACGGCAGAGGGACACGGTTCACCAATCGGGACGATAATTACCAAGAGCCTATCTACCACTGTTACAATCACTGGCTCGACGACTACTGTCGCAGATCTGCTCTCTTTTGAACTTCCTGCCGGCACATGGGTCATAACAGGAACGGTCAGATTTGCTGATTGCAATATGATGTCCAGGCAGGTTGCGACAATTTCGCAGACTGCGAACCATTACAACTCCGCATTCAAATCAGAGACCTATTCAGTTTCCGGAACAACCTCGCAGATTCAGGTCAATGCAATAGTGAAATTAAGCGCAGCGCTGACAACGTATTATCTTGCAGCAGGATCAGCCGTCTCGACAACAGTCCAGACATCTGCAACTGGAATCAAGGCTGTCAGAATCGCATAAGGAGACAGATATGAGCATCGAAATGCTAACAGCAATAGGCGGATTTTTCGTGGGCGTGGCGGCCGTATTGAGTGCAATCCTTCTGAACAGGAAGACTCAGGCCCTTTTGGAGTACAGGCTCGGAAATGTCGAGCGGAAGCTTGACATCCATAATGGATACAGTCAAAAGTTCGCTGAAACGACAGAAAGCCTGGCATCAATGAAGACCGACATCGCGGTCATCAAGACGAAAATAGAGTACATGACCAAGGAGGCCAATGAATGAGTGCACCAAGAGGAACAACCCCGACACTCACGCTGACTTTTACGGATCAGAGTATTGACCTGACTGCGGCAGACAAGGTTTATGTGACATTTGACTTCGGTGGAGAACAGCTGACAAAGGAATCCGAAGATCTGACGATTGGAGCAAAGACCATCGGCGTCCATCTGACTCAGGCCGAAACGCTTGCGTTTCCGGAAGGTTCTGTCGACATCCAGGTGAACTGGCTGATCGACGCCGAGCGGTACGCTTCCGAGGTCGTCAGGTATCCGTTCTCGAGACAGCTCATTGATGAGGTCCTGCCATGATCACTGTCCCGATGAAGGTCGCCGCCTCGAATGAGGCCGTCCCGATGACCGTCGCAGCAGCGGACGGGATAACGGCTGAGATCGGGGCAACATACGAAGTCAAGGCAAAGTTACAGGATGGCATCGCAGATCCGGCAGCGGAAGCAGTCGAGTATACGCCTGATGAAGGCTATGACGGATTTGAGAAGTTTCTCGTGAAGGCAATGCCTGCCGGTTCGCTGAAGAACAGAGCAGACACTGGCGTCGCGCCTACGCTGTCATATAACCAGAACACGCGCCTGGTCACGGCAGAGATCGGCGGCAGTTTCACATGGAGTCCGATCCAGAACGCCGGATTCATTCCGGAAGGCGCGCAGCTCACTCACTCGATCGTCGGCGCGAATCAGATCGAGATCCCGAAGGACCCATGGCTGTATCTGGGCGACGAGATGGAGTTCGTAGAGGAGATCTACCCGAAGACGAGCATATTGCTGAAGAATACCTTGTTCAACGGCTGGACTCCTTCGACGACCGCAAAGACCATCGTGGCTGCGGAGACATTGTCCGGAAAGGCTTTTACAGCGGACTTCTCGGAGTATGAATACTTCCTTCGCTGGCGCTGGTCTGTCGATGTTGCCTATAAATCCGGCGCCACACTGAAATTACAGATCCACCGGCCGGCCTCCGAGATGTGGCAGGTCATTTGCAAGCGGCCGTCTTCGCTGGCCAATATCAGCTCGAAAAACTTCAACGGCAATGCCTGCATTACGAATTTCACAGCGGCTCTGTTGTCATATTACAACTCGAGCGGCCAGCTGACGTATACCTGGTCGGCAACCTATGGCCTATATGCTTCCGTCACGGCCTGCGCATTCGGTTCAACCACTGCTGACAGTACGACTGTCACGCCGAAGACGCCGACATGGAATGCCAGGTGTTCGAATACATACATGTCCACGGCCAGGGCAGCGGAACTTGATCAGGAGAACACGGCGCTCATAATGCGCGGCGAACTGTGGCGAATCAAGAAAAAGAGCGCCGTTCGGAACATGCTTGAACATTGTTGCGACATTTACAATGATCACTTGAATCCATAAGGAGAGATTATGCAGACGATCGATCTCATGCAGAACAACTTCAAGATCCCGCCGCTGGTGTATATGGTGCAGAACGACACTGGCCGCACCTTGAAGATGAACATCAGAGACAACACGCTTGAAGCAGGTGATACGGCAGAAGTCGCGATCAACCGCTCCGACGGCTCATATTATACGATTTCTGCGACACGTGTCATCGGAGAAAACGCATTCTCGGCCGATATGACGCAGGCGCTGACACAGCCGGGACTGACGAAGTGCCAGCTGAAAGTGACTTCCTCTTCGCTGGTCGTTTCGACGTATATGTTTGGCATCAGCGTTGAGGCCAGCACGGACGGAGTATCAGAGGAACAGCTCGGCGTAAGCGTACAAGATCTGATTGAAGCAGCTCAACAGTTGACTCTATCCGACAACGATGTAAAGCTCGCCCTTTTGCAGATCGCGGAAAAAGTGGCGTACACGGACCAGGACGGCGCGCAATACTACGCCGACCTTTTGGATGCACTTTACCCTCCCATTAGGGCAACGGGCGTGACCCTGGACAAAAACTCGCTCGGCTTCAATACCCTGAACGTCACGCAGGAATTGACGGCAACCATCACACCGAACAACGTGGAAGATCCGACAGTTATCTGGGGCACATCAGACTCGGACGTGGCGGTCGTTTCTGACGGGCTTGTGACTTCGGTCGGCCTGGGCGTTTGCACCATCACGGCGACCTGCGGAACGAAGCACGCGAGCTGCAGCGTCAACGTCGCGACCGTTTCAGTCGTTTCAATTTCCGCATCCTATACTCAGAGCGGAACAGTTTACGACAATGACACGCTGGACTCGTTAAAATCGGATCTCATAGTTACGGCTACCTACTCAGACAGCACAACGGGAATAGTGCCGCCGGGAGATTATACGCTTAGCGGTTCGCTGGACTACGGAACCAGTACCATCACTGTCAACTATGGAGGACAGACGGACACCTTCACGGTCAGCGTCGCCATTAATTCCGACTTTGAGCAGTTCGACTACCTAACAAACACCGCGACAAGCGGCGCGGCAGGAACAAGCGGCGCGGACTACGTAGACACGGGCATCATAAGAAAATGGGGCGTTTTGAACGTGGAGTTTGAGGCGGTCAACAGTAACGGACAGAACGGCGCGGAACCTATTATCGGAGCGAATAACGGGACAAGTTCAGCCATCGGGAACATGCTCTGGTATGCACGAGCATCAAAGGCAGGCTTTTCAACGTTCACGCTCGGCGTGGCGACACAGCTGAGCACAGTGCCAGGAGACACCAGAGCCGTCTGCAAATACTTTTTCGTTGACGGCGGCGCGTCATACTTAGAATGGAACGGCACAACGGTCCAGGTCGCTACAAAGAGCGCGGAGGACGTTCCGACCATAAACAAAAGCATGATCCTTTACGGAGGACGTGAAATGTCTGCAAACAATCGGCCCTATTCTTCGGCACAAAGCCGCGTGAAGCTTGGCTACGTCAAGTTTACAGACCCGGCGACGAACTTGGTCGTTTATAACTTCATCCCGGTCAAGAAAACGGCCACCGGAAAAGTCGGATACTATGACACCGTCGAGAAGGTTTTTTATGAGCAACACGGCACGTCGCTTGCAGCCGGCTACTGGTCATAAGGAGGGTGTAAATGATTTTCAACAAATACGGAAAACTGACCGTAAGCCTGACGGGAAAGAAACTGTCTCTGTTGGGAGACTCCATTTCCGCGTACACGGGAACGGTCCCGGCCGGAAACGATATATATTACACCGGCTCGAATTCCGGCGTCTCCAGCTCATCGCAGATGTGGTGGAGCGTTCTGTGCTCGCTGACGGGCATGGAGCCGCTGGTCATCGATGGCTACAGTGGCAGCGGCGTCTCTCAGCTGCAGGACAGCGCGCACGTCAACAAGGTCCCGATGTCGTCCGATACCAGATGCGGACGGCTCGGGAGCGGAAATACGAATCCGGACGTCATTCTGATCCTGGGCGGCGTCAATGACTATACGTACGCCCAGTCCGCACAGAGCGAGCCTCTGGAATGGGACGGAAAGTCAGCCCCGACGCTTGGCGACAGTTTCACGGAAGCGTATGCGTGCATGATCAAGAAACTGCAGACGAATTATCCGAGCGCCATCGTGGTCGCGCTTTCGACCCCGTTCACGATGCGCGGTACGGACAACGGCTATACGCTGACGCATACGTCTTCTGGCCATACATACACCCAGGCCGATTACAATGACGCCATCGAGCACGTGGCAAAGCAGATGCACATCCCGTTCATCAGGATGGACGATCTTGGCATGAGCCGTTCGAATATGTATCCGAACTTTGCTGTTGACAGTTCATCTGTTCCAACGCACCCGAACGCGGCAGGACAGAAACTCATGGGCGAAGCGCTGGCGGTCCGGCTTCCGGCTGCGATCGAAGCGTTCGCCAATTCAAATGTTCTGTAAGGAGGCTAACATGAAACTCAAAGATTGGCAGATCCGTGCCTTAAAGACTTTCGTTCAGGCGTTCGGCGGTGTCCTTGTGCCTGAGATCGTCATGATCCTGACAAATGGGCTTCCGGAGAGCTGGAGCGCTCTGTGGGCGATCCTGTGCCCAGTCATCTGTGCTGCACTCGCAGCGGGCATCTCCGCAGCCTGGAACATCATCCTGGAACGGCTCCAGGCGGAAGAAAAGGCGGAGGAGTAAGATGGCCACAACGATCGAACGCGCCGTCTGGCTTTGCAAGGCCATCGCGGACGGGAATTATGGCTACTCGCAGCCGCATCGGAACGGGGCATATGGAAATGAACCGAGCGATTTCGACTGCTCGAGCCTCCAGACATTTTGCTGGCAGTCAGCTGGTGTTCCGGTTCGGGACAAAGGTGCGTCTACAACAAGCAACATGTACAAGCCCTTCATCGAGTGTGGCTTCACGGACGTCACTTCGAAAATCGACCTCGCGACCGGTAAAGGGCTCCAGGCCGGAGACGTGCTGCTGCATCCATATGACGGAGAGCGTGGCCATACGGAGATGATGCTCAACTCGACCACGATCTGCGGTGCGAGAAGAGATGAAAATGGGAAAGACGGATGGGAAGGATCTCAGCCAGGAGATCAGACCGGGCACGAGATCGAGTATTCTGCCTATTACAATTTCCCATGGACCTATGTGCTCCGCTATACGGCAGAAGGCGGAGAAGCAGACCGCTTCGAGGCCATACTGACGTCCACAAAGGGAACGATCGTATGGTCGACCGGAGCCGGACCGAAGACGCGCAACTGCCCGTACATTGAAGTGACCAGGAAAGAGCTCGGCTTCGCTCCGAAGACCATCTGTGTCCAGCATATCTCAGAGCCACTGGATAACGCGCAGTGGATGAGAGGGCTGCCGCATCTTTATTGCACGAATCATGAGAACAATGCCTATGCCGGCATCGCGGTCGGAAAGGCGGTCTCATATTTCGATCCGGACGCGGACATCATCCGCATCCCTGTCTGGTCTGCAGATCGGCAGTATTACGTCCGGATCTTCGCGTAAAATACAGGCCGGAGTTTTTGCTGGTTTCCTCCGGCCTGTTCATGGTTCCTCCTTCTTGGGTCGGCGGCGTCATGGATTGGTGGGGCCATGGCGTCGCTTGAGAAGGCTTTGGAAATGGATTTGGAAATGAAATTATGATATGCTATGGAAATGGGTGAAAATAACTTTCCAGTATTTATGCGGTTTTGAACACTTTTGAATATTCGGTAAAGATTCCTGAACCCCTTGCCAAGGAGAAGGTCGCGGGTTCGATTCCCGTCTCGCGCTTTCCGCATATTTACAAGAAAAACGAGGGTTTTCGGACCCTCGTTTTTTTGTTGTTTGGAAATGAATTTGGAAATGTTTTCAAATAATCTTCTCCGCGTACCCAGAAATGAGCTCCTCATGCATCGTTTCCCGGAGGTGCGCATAGTGGTGTTCCATGGTGTTCACACTGTTTCCCATGACCTCTGAGACCAGTTTTGACTTTGCTCCGTCCATGAGGCAGTTCGTCGCGAAGGAGTGCCGGATGTCATAGAGACGGATCTCAGGCAGCTGCGTCTTCTTCGTCTTGTTGTACGATCGGAGGAGTGAACGGAAGTGCCTGGATAAAACGTCAGGGCGCAGCGGCTGGAAGTCCGCCGAGACGAAGAGCTCCTTCTTCATGCATCCGACCATGTGCTTCTCATGGATATAGTCTCTGAGGATGCCGGAGATCTCAGACGTCAGTTTGATCGTGCGGTGAGATCTCTCCGTCTTCATCCTGGTCGTGTTTCCCTTCGCGTTCCGGCCCTGGTGGAGCGAGAGCGATCCGGACAGTGACAGGTCGTCCTCCATAAGGCCGCAGCACTCGCCAGGCCGCATGCCGGTCACGCAGATCAGCGCGATCGGAGCATAATACAGAGAGTCTTTGATGAACGCCAGGAAGGAATGGATCTCTTCCTCGGTCCATGTCGGATGCACGGTCTGCTGGATCTTGCAGCGGGGCACATGCTCTGCCGGAGAGACCTCGATCACACGGAGGACGTCCCTGCAGAAATCAAGGACCATGGAGATCAGCGAGAGCGACTTGTTGATCGTCTCCGGAGAATAATCAGCCTCCATGTCCGACCTCCATTTGACAATATCGATCGGCTGAATACGCTGCACGACCATGTCGGCCATGGGTTTACAGTATTTCTTCCAGTTGTACACATAAGCGTCCGCCGTGCGCTCCGCCACGTTCCTCTTCACCGTGGAGAGCCAAAGATCATACGCCGCTTGGAGCGTGATCTTGTTCGACAGATCTCTGCCGGCTTCCACGCGCCGGATCATGCGGACCTCGGCCTTCTTTGCCTCGGATCTGGAAGAGAAGGTCGTAGAATAATCGTTTTTGCCGGTCATCGGATTGTAGACAATGGCCCGATAACCTTTCCCATGTTTTGAAATGGACATAGAAGATCCTCACTTCACGATACGGAGGCATCCGTATTTTTTGTGCTCTTTTTCGAGCAGAAACTGACCATAATCCAGCAGCTGCTCACGACCATCCCTTGAAAGTGAATCATAGATCTGTTGGATGGATGTACGCATGTATGCATTCGTTCCAAGAAGCATATCAGCAGAAACTCCGAGAGCAGCGGCGATCACTTTGAGCTTCTCGACATCCGGCTCTCTCGCTCCAGTCTCGTATGCAGCATACGTCCCCTGTGCCACTCCAATCGCTGCGGCAACTTCCCTTTGCTTCAAATTTGCTGCCTTTCTGGCAGCGGCTAATCTCTTTGAAAAATCGGACATAAAACACCTCCAAGGAGAATATAGCAAAAAAAATTGCAGAGTGCAATAATAACGCTTGACAATTATAGCAAAATGCTATATCGTACAAATCAGAAATAGCGAAATGCTATAAAACCAGAAAGGAATCAGCGATATGTACAAGAATTTGGCAGCCGAAACCGCCCGCAAAGGACTGACCGACACAGATGTCGCGAAGATGCTCGGCATTTCCCGCCAGTTGTACGCACAGCGCCGTGAGAATGGAACCCTCCGCATCAAGGAGGCACGGCTGCTGTGCGATTTTTTTGACGTCAAATTCGAATACCTTTTCGAAGACGCCGGGGAGGCCTGACCATGCACGTCAAATACTACACCGGCAAGACGGTCTCCCGGATCGTGATCGACGCGCTGGCGAAAACGAAAACGGACGGGGAGTTTCAGATCGTGCGCGGCATCCTGGACAGGTTAGCCGCATCGGACACGGAGATCGTGAACTGCGAGCACTGCGAGCACTACAACGGCGCATGCTGCACTCGGTTCGGAAAGAGCGCGATCCCGCGCAGAAACTCGTCCGACTTCTGCTCATATGGCGAAAGGAGGAAGTGACCATGTATCTCGAAGAACGTGTCCAGGCGCTTGAGGATCAGGTCACTGCACTCAGATCCGGAGCGGCCCTCAAAGACAGATGGGCGACCATCCAGGAATGTGCAGCGGAACTCCGCGTCTCCACGACGACCATCCGCCGGCATATTGAGACCGGCCAAATACACGCAGCGCGTCTATTCGGCGCTGTGCGTATTCCCATGAGCCAGTTCTATCTGGCAGATGAGCCGGAGAAGCCGGCTGAAGATATTCACGATTATCTGAACTAAACATCTATGTCCAACATACGAAAGGAGAGAAGAAATGCTTATTTGCAAGAAATGCGGGTGCGAGATCGTCCAGGGCGCGTTTGAACTGCGCACCGGAATCGGAACGGCGAAGTTCTGTCCGTGCTGCGGAGGCGAACTCCAGAAGGAAGAGCAGCCGGCAGCGGAACAGCAGAACGAGAAGCGGAGCATCCAGAGGATCATGATCAAGAGGCACCTACTCCAGCACGGCAGCATCACGCCGATGGAGGCGCTTCAGAAGTTCGGATGCATGCGCCTGGCGGCGAGGATCTCCGAGCTCCGGGAAGAAGGCATGAACATCTGGACGGACAGGCCTGACGGAGATCAGTACGCTATCTATCGGTTGATCTACGACGGCAGCGGGGAGGTGCAAAATGCCTAACCGTATCCTCAAGGAATCCATATGCACGAACGACCAGATCGACGAGCTCACTCCGTTCCAGGAGACGCTGTTCTATCGCCTGATCGTGAAGGTTGACGACTTCGGACGCTACGACGGTAGGCCGAAGATACTGAAGGCCGCGCTCTTCCCGCTGAAGGACAACGTCAAGGCCGCGGATGTGAAGAACGCGGTTGATGCCCTGGCAGCGGCCGGGCTCGTCCGTCTGTACACCGTGGACGGAGATCCGTTTGTCGAGCTCACCGGCTGGGACCGGAATCAGACGATCCGTGCGAAGAAATCTAAGTTTCCCGGAAGTGATGAAGCGGATGGGGCAGAAGTGGGAGAAAATACCGACTCACATACACTTGAAAACAATTGCACGCAATTGCATGCAAGTGCATGCGAGAAGAATACATCTGCACGCAAATGTTCACGTAATCCGAATCCGAATCTAAATCCTATAAAAGAGAAAGATACAGAAAGAGAAAGCCCGAAACGGCGGGAGGTGAGCAAAAGACCGACCTTGCCGGAGGTCGCGGCCTTCATAGAGAAAGAACAGCTTCAGGTATCGGCAGCGGCCTTCATGAAGTATTACGAATCGGCAGACTGGAAGACCAGCGCAGGGAACCCGGTCCGGGACTGGAAGGCAAGAGTCCGGATGTGGGCAGCGGAGTCGGAAGATCAGAAGAAGAAGGCAGCGGTCAATCCGAACCGCTTCGCAAACTTCGAGCAGAGGGACACAGACTATAACACGCTATTCGGGGAGGCTGCATCATGAAAAAAACCACACTCACCATCGTCATCATCCTAATGGTCCTCGGATTCGGCTGGTCCTTGTTCTGCATCGTGGACGACGCCGTGCACCGCAGAGGCTACAACTGGCAGACGGCCCAGGAATACCGCTGGAACGTGTCGGAGGGAAAGGAGGCGAAGAAATGATCGTTCTGTGGATTCTAAGCCTTCTGACCATCATCCTCGGCGCGATCATCATCCTTTCCGGACCGAATGACAACCAGAGGATCTTCGCGAAGGTCTTCGTCATGATCTTCGTGCTCCTCGTCTTCGTGACGATGCTCATCATGGGGGTGCAGAGATGGCTAATAAAATAATCTTCTGGCTCGTTGTGATGCTTGTGCTCGTCATTTTGGCGCTGATCGGAAATGAGGTGCGGAGATGAGCTGGGAGAGCCCGATCAATTTGATCACCAAATACACGGATGAGATCGTGAAGAACCTTCAGGCCGCTCAGGAAGAATGCGTCATGCGTGCCGTCGCGAATGTCGGCGTCTATGTGGAGAAGGATGAACTGCTCAAAGCGCTGGCATATGACCGGAACCAGTACAACATCGGATGGCACGACGGCTATAACGCCCGGGACAAAGAGATCATCCGCTGCCGTGAATGTAAGCATTGCGGGCTTCTGCTCTCGGAGGAGGAAAAAGAAGACTCGTTTGTCGACCTGGTATGCGACTACTGGGAAAGCGACGGCCTTTCTCCGAACTCATACTGCTCATTTGCAGAGAGGAAGGAAAATGGCTGAGATCATCGTGGAGTTCCCTATCCCACTGACCGAACGGGAAAAGAAGTTGATATATGGCTACAAAGGCGAAATCGTGCGGTGCAAGGATTGTATGAGCCGCGACATTTGCAGAACTACGAATATATGGGCGGTCCCGCCGTGTGACGACTGGTTCTGCGCTGACGGGAAAAGGAGAGAAAATGGCTGATTTGATGACCTTCCCGAATACCGTTGAAGAGTTTATGGATCAGTACAAGATCACAGATACAGAACAGATTTATACAAACGGAGCGGAACTTGTCCCAATCTTTCGAATGGAGCAATGGTTTGAACACGCTGATTTCGTTCCCGTGGTGCGGTGCAAGGACTGCAAGTTTCGAGGACATATTCAACGATGTCCATTTGGCAGGAGAGCGATGCCACACGCAAATGGCTATTGCTGTTATGGCGAAAGGAGAGACGATGACGATAACACGCTATGACGGCTTTGCCATCATCCCAAAGAGATGCGATTACTGTCACAGGCTCTTCTGGCTTGAGTCTTACGATGTGGTCTTCAAAAGAGTAGGCATCGAAGACTATCCGCTTAAACAAGTCCTGTGCAGAGAGTGCGATAAAAGAGCGGACGAGGTGAAACCATGAAAGCAAATGCTACGATCTGGCAGGAGTTCCGGATACAAGACTACAATATCCCTATATTGGGGTCAGAGTTGAATGACATGCTCACGAAGCGTTTTAACTCAGAGATCGGCCCGGTCTTCATTGACGTCCTGAAGAAATATCATGAGGTGGTCTTCAAAGAGCCGGAGTTCGCGGAACACCGAGATCTACACTTACAAGAGACCGTGTTTCGGAGAATGATCAAAGGCGCTCAGCTCATCCGGTGCCTGGAATGCCAATTCTGGGGCAGAGAAGAGGATGTCAGCTTGGATCTCAATCCGCTCAGGCCCGACCATTGGTGCTCGTACTGCCACATGTTTTCAAAGCCTGATTTCTTCTGCGCAGCGGCGAGAAAGGTGGAAGCATGAAGATCTCAGGGAGGAGGCAAGCAAATGAATGATTACCTGATCGGTAAGATCCGGAGCGGAATCGAGCGTCACAGATCTGCTGTCGGAATCGACAACGAATACTACCAGCTGGCGCACACGCACCTGGCAGAATACCTGCCGCTCTATCTTAAGAAGTGCAGCGGCTGGATCTCTGTGAAGAAAAGGCTTCCGGACAATGACCGCTATGTTCTTGTTTGCACGAAGACAGCAAAAGGCATGAAAAACATCAAGACCGGATACTATATGGCCAACGGCCAAGGCTGGGTGGTCGGCATGAACAGCAACGTGACCGCCTGGATGGAACTTCCGGAACCATATGAAGGAGAAGACGATGAAGATCAAGATTGTTGAGTTTGAAGCGAGCGCAAAAGATTTGGAAGCCAATAAGACATTCATAAACAGATTCGTTGATTGGCTGTGTGGGATAGCAGAGATGAGTGTTCCGGGAGGCAAAGATGAAGAAGATCGTGACGCCGAAGAAGAGTAATTTCATCGGCAAATGCACGCTTTGCGGATGCATTTTCCTCTATGAGATCGAGGACATATGCTTCTCATTCGTCTTCATGCCGACTGTAAAATGTCCGGAATGCGGTCGAATGGTGAATCATCCGGATCAGACACCGGAATACTCCGAAGCTGACATGGAGAAGGCGGAATGATTTACAGGACCGAAAAAGGATACATCGCGTTCCAGGAAAAGAACAGGATCGTCATATCCATGCCGCAGACAGCGAAGTCTGTGCGGAGCTCGGCGCTTCCGATCAGCAACCGGAAGGAAGAACTCTCTGAGGTCGATCTCGCGCGCCTGGCAGGATTTGTTCAGGGAATGATGGAAGACAATGAATATGACGCAGCGGCCAACATGCAAATGGTTTAAGAACGGAAAATGCATACATTTTGAGCGCCGGAAGTATTGCAAACCTTCGGACGAGACATGGTTCCGTTTTGCAGAGCACTTGCATCCGACATGGGTGGACAGAGTCTGCGAGCTGGAAGATCCGATGCAGCCGAGGATGTACAAGATCACCGACAAGGACATTGAAGCCCTGAAGAACGGCCAGATCCTGCACATAGTAAGTCCGAGCCCGTTCTTCATCGCCTATATGGAGGACACTCCAGATGAATAGAGCCGGATACCAGGAACTGATCGCGGCGATCTTCAAGGAGTCCTATGACGACATCGTCAGATCCATTCGGAGGGCCAAGAGGACAGAGGAGAGGATCAGGACTGCTCCGACGGTGAAGATGGCAGAAGACAGCAAGCAGCGGCTGCACGCGATCCAGAAGCATATCGAGTATGTGGAAAACTGGATCATGGACGTCATGCCGGGATGGCTCGACATAGCCCCTGACACGTTTATCAGATGGGCGCACGAGGAGGCGGAAAAGTGAAGCCAAAAGAATACCTTATGGGCGCGCTCAGGCTGAAGAGCCAATATGAACATGCTCTCGAAGATCTCGAATACATACGCAGTATGGCAGCGGGAGTCGAGCCTATAAGGTATGACAAGGAGCGTGTCCAGACATCACCGGAAAGAGACAAAATGGCGGAGTACATGGTGAAGCTCGATAAGGCTGAATCAAAGGCGCAGCGGCTATCAGAGGCGTACTTCAACAAGTACATGACGATCCGGGCACAGATAGAGATCATGTCGCCACAGATCTACGCGGATCTGCTCTATCTCCGATACATCAAAGGCATGCGTCTCTGGCAGATCGGAGACGAGCTCGGGTACACATACGAATGGATCAGGACGATCCACGGAAGAGCGCTCCGGGAGTTTGGGAGGATGTTCCCGGATGCGCTGAAAGAACATACATAAACATACATTTGCTTATGTTAATATGCTATCGGACATAGAAAGAGAATCTCCTTTCGGGCCGATCAGCGCCAACTGGTCGGCCTTTTCATTCGCAAACAAAGATGTCATACAAAGACAGTTCAAACAAGGGCAGATCCACGCGGTGGCCTTATGTCAGGAAAATGGCATGGGACCGGGACAGGAAGGCTCGAGCCGTCTGTCATATCTGCGGACAGCCCATAGATTATTCCATTCCGCCGTCGAGCGCTCCGAACGCATGGGAGCCCGACCACCTCATCCCGGTGGCAAGGGACCCCTCCAGGGAGCTGGATCTGACGAACGTGATGGCGAGCCACATGCGCTGCAACAGAACGCGCGGCACAGGCTCAAACGGAGAAAACGACCTCGGTCAGCAATCACGTATCTGGTAGCATTTTCGACACGAGGGGGAGGGGCCAACAAATCTTGAAAAATCTCGGCCGCGCCGAT
>WARP01000047.1_pt1 | contig 28409 bp, 31 predicted proteins | sample 4769151 | NCBI WGS metagenome assembly WARP01 (sample SAMN08893023, study PRJNA449175) | gut metagenome | isolation source: rumen sample fed with dry roughage | host: cow | place: India: Nagpur | collected 2016
ATTAAGTAATTAATGCTACAATGCTCAATTGCCTTGTCCTGTGGGCAAGGCAATTTGTTCTTTATATTGTTCTTTGGGAAATACAATGAAAAACCAAAAAATCCGTATCCGTTTGAAAGCTTTTGACTACAAACTGATCGATCAATCAGCAGCTGAAATCGTTGATACAGCCAAGCGCACAGGCGCGGTTGTTCGTGGTCCAGTTCCACTGCCAACACGTATCAAACGTTTTGACGTATTGCGTTCTCCACACGTGAACAAAACTTCCCGTGACCAGTTCGAGATTCGTACTCATCAACGTTTGATGGATATTGTAGATCCAACAGACAAAACAGTTGATGCATTAATGCGACTAGACCTGCCTGCAGGTGTTGACGTAGAGATCGCATTGCAATAAAATAGTCGCTTTCCTAGCGAACAAAGTTTACTAGATGGGTGCTTAGCTCAGTTGGTAGAGCGGCGCCCTTACAAGGCGTAGGTCACAGGTTCGACCCCTGTAGCACCCACCATCAGTAAGAGATCAAAAAAAATACCGTGCCTGTGGCACGGTATTTTTTTGTCTTTTTTTCTTCTCCGCTGCCTTTGCGTTTTCCCGTCATGCAGCATAAATCCTCTCAAACGTGATATCCATGCGGGTTTGTTTGGAATGTTTAACATGATTCATGAAAACCGTTATATTATCGGTTTCGGTGGCGAGTATTGCCTGTGATTAATTTATCGTTTTGGCTGAATGTTATTTTTATAACCATAAAGAATAAGTAAATAAAAACAAATATTGCGCAGTCATATAAAATGGCATTCATAAAAACGTACATGATTGAGAAATGCGTTGATCCGCTTAGAGAATATTCATAAAACCTACACAAGCAAAGATAAAACCCTTCACGCATTGTCGGGCATAGACCTGCAAATTGAAAAGGGTAAGATTTTTGGGATTATCGGCCGCTCTGGCGCCGGTAAAAGCACGCTTATCCGCATGCTGAACCTGTTGGAAAAACCAACACAGGGTAGGGCGTTCATTAATGAACGGGACATTACCGTCATATCAGAGGCCGAGCTCAGGAAGGTACGCCAGAAAATCGGCATGGTGTTCCAGCATTTTAATCTCCTGACTTCCCGGACGGTGCTTGATAATGTCTGTTTTCCTTTGCGCCTTGCCGGCATGTCAAAAAAAGAGCGCCATGAGCGGGCAATCGAGTTGCTGAACCTGGTGGGCCTGACTGACCACATACATAAATATCCCCGCCAATTGTCGGGCGGCCAGCAGCAAAGGGTGGGTATTGCCAGGGCTTTGGCTAACAAACCTGAATTGTTATTGTGCGATGAGGCCACCAGCGCCCTTGACCCAGAAACAACCCAATCCATACTTGGCTTGTTGGCGGATATCAATAAACGCCTGGGCATTACGATTGTGCTTATTACCCATGGCATGGATGTCATTCGGTCCATTTGTGACCAGGTAGCGATTATTGATGGTGGAAAAATAGCGGAAATGGGGGAGGTGCTGGATGTTTTCCTGCACCCGCAGCATGAAACGACGACGGCCTTGCTGTCTGAAAGCGGGGTGGATGCCAATAGCTGGCGTGAACTGGTGGAAGGGGTGCAAGGACGGATTATCCGCCTTACCTACCGGGGCAATGCAACCGCCCAGCCATTGTTAAGCCAGGTGAGCCGTGAATTGAATGTCAACCTGAGTATCCTGCAGGGTGCTGTTGGTAAAATCAAGGATACGCCATATGGCCAACTGGTGCTGGCGGTGGACAGCGATGAAAAACAGTATGCTCCATTGGCGGCCTTTTTCAAACGGCAAAATGTTGAATATGAGGTATTGAAACCATGAACTGGGATAGAGTAGATTGGCCATTGATTGGCGAAGCCACGATTGATACCTTGCTGATGGCCGGATGGTCTTTGTTGTGGACGGTTATTATCGGCTTGCCACTGGGTGTGTATCTGTACCTGAGCAGTGAACGCCAGTTGCTTGAAAACAAGGTGGTGTATCAGGTGTTGTCCCTGATCGTGAATGTATTGCGGTCAGTGCCGTTTTTAATTCTGCTGATTGTGCTTATACCCTTTACCCGTTTTATTATGGGCAGTGCCCTAGGGGTGGGCGGAGCGATTCCTCCGTTGGTGGTTGGCGCCGCGCCTTTTTTTGCGCGGTTGGTGGAAAATGTCTTGCGTGAAATAGATCCGGGCATTAATGAAGCCTGTAATGCCATGGGTGCCAATTCAAGGCAAACCGTCATGTGGGCCTTATTGCCCGAGGCAACAACAGGAATTATAAGTGCGGTTGTGGTGACAGCGATTACATTGATCGGTTATTCTGCCATGTCTGGTGTGATTGGTGGCGGTGGATTGGGCGATGTGGCCATCCGGTTCGGGTACCAACGGTACCAGTCCGAGGTCATGATTGTAACGGTAGTGGTGTTGATAGTGATGGTTCAGCTTGTTCAGATGCTGGGCGATCGATTGGTAGTTAAATTTAATAGAAAATAGTATTGGAGCATCTTATGCAGATTAAAAAAATCCTGGCAGGTCTGGTATTGGCATCAAGTGTGGTGGGGCTTAACAGTGCAGCTGCCAATGAAAAATTAAGCATTGCGGCAACCCCGGTTCCGCATGCCGAGATTCTTGAGCACATCAAGCCCGTATTGGCCAAGGAAGGCATTGATCTTGAAATCAAGGTATTTACCGATTATGTGCAGCCCAACCAGCAGGTTGCCGACAAACAGCTGGACGCCAACTTTTTCCAGCACAAACCTTATCTGGATACTTTCAATAAAGAGAAGGGAACCAATCTGGTATCGGTTGGCCTGGTACACGTAGAACCTTTTGGTGCCTACTCCAAAAAAATCAAGGCTACCGGCGAGCTTAAAGATGGAGCCTTGGTTGCCATTCCCAACGATCCCTCTAACGGTGCACGTGCCTTGCTCTTGTTGCAGCAACAGGACCTGATCAAACTGAAAGACCCCAGCAATTTGCTGGCTACTTCACGTGATATTGTCGAGAACCCCAAAAACCTGAAGTTCAAGGAACTGGAAGCGGCTACTTTGCCTCGCGTGCTGGAAGACGTGGATATTGCATTGATCAATACCAACTATGCACTGGAAGCCGGCCTGAATCCGACACAGGATGCCCTGTTTATTGAAGATCAGCAGTCACCATATGCCAACCTGGTGTCTACAATTCCTGAAAAGGAAAAATCAGCTGAAATTACCAAGTTGATGAAAGCATTGCAAAGCGATGATGTGAAAGCATTCATTGCAGAAAAATATAAAGGCGCGATTGTTCCTGCGTTTTAATTTATCTTCTTGATGTGATGGCCGGCATGTTTGCGAATATGCCGGCCATTTTCTTTTGTAGTACCCGGTTGAACTGGATTTCCCCACTTTTACCTTGTGCTACTTGCCTGTTTGTTTTGCCGAAGGCGCAGGGATGTTGGTAGTAGCCTGGTGTTCTGAATGGATGGGAGCTGCATTTGGTATAAGATTGTGTTTTCCCGACATAATCTTAAAGCATGAACGAATTTCTTCAGATGCTGCTTTCTTCTCCCCAGATATGGCTTGCTGCGCTGGCTGGCGGTGTTTTTGGCATTTTACTCTGTGCCCTTTTCCTGTATTCCCGGCAGGCTGGCAGCCGGGCCCGTATTGCGGTGCTTGAGCAGGCACTGGCTGACCGCACGGCTTCGCTGGAATTGCAGGCACAGCAGTACGATGAATTGCAGGATGATTACCGTATCCTGGATGCCCGCAAAGATGCCTTGGGCAATGAGTTGGCTGCGGCCTTGGCGGAAAAAAATCATCTTCAGCAATGGGCGGGGGATTTTCGCGGGCAGTTGCAGGCGCGTGAATCACAATTGCAGGCTTTGCAGGCAACGTTGGCCGAGCTGGAAAAAAAACAGGCGACCCAGCAGTCGGCATTGCAGTACAAGCAGCAAAGCCTGGATGAATTGCGCCAGGATTTTGCCCAGTCCAAGGCACAATTAGCGATCGAGTTCCAGAACCTGGCTGAACGCATTTTTAATGAAAAAGAACAGGCGTTTTCCCGCAATAGCCAGCTTTCGATGGAAAGCTTGCTTAAGCCATTTCGCGAGCAGATTGATCGCTTTCAGAGCAGGATCAACGAGGTGCATGATCAGTCGGTGCAGGGACAATCGCTGCTGCAATCGCAAATAAGGCAGATGTTTGATGTTGGCATGAAAATGACCCAGGATGCCGATGCCCTGGCCCGTGCTCTGAAAGGGGATAAAAAAACCTTGGGCAACTGGGGGGAAATGCAGCTTGAACGGGCGCTTGAAATGGCGGGCCTGGTCAAGGGAGAGCATTTTCAGGCCCAGGCCCATTTTCGTAATGAGGCAGGCCAAAGCCAGCTACCCGATTTCGTGCTTTACCTGCCCGATGGCAAGCACATGATTATTGATAGCAAGGTTTCCCTGAATGACTATCAGCAGGCGGTTAATGCAGTCCAAGAAGGTGCAGTGCAGGTGGCCCTGGATGCCCATGCCAAGGCCGTCAGGAATCACATAGACCAGTTGTCTGACAAGAATTACAGCAATTTGCAAGGTATGCACAGTCCGGGCTTTGTGCTGATGTTCATGCCTGTCGAGGCCGCTTACATAGAAGCACTGCGGCATCCGTCCAACTTGTTCCAGTACGGCTATGAAAAAGGGGTGGTATTGGTGTCACATACCACCCTGATGCCCATTTTAAGAACGGTTTCCTATTTGTGGATGATGGCGCGCAGCAATGAGCAGGCCGCTCAAATTGGTGACCGTGCCACCGACATTTATAATCAGGTGGTGCGGGTGGCCGAGCACCTTGCCCGGCTGGGTGGAACCCTGAACACGGTTGGCACGCATTACAACGCGGTTGTGGGCTCGTTGGCCGGCCGGCAAGGCTTGATTGGCAAGGTTGAGCGCTTCAATGAATTGTCAGCCAAAGCAAGCCGGAAAATGGTGGAGCCCGAGCCTATCCATCCGGATTTTGATGCCAGCCGTCTGGAGGCGCTGGTGAAAAGCAGCCCTCATCAATAACGGTCAAGCGCTTTTTTGAACCGGGTAACGCCTTCGGTGATTTGCGCTTCATTACTCATTGCAAACGACAGGCGGAATGCGTTTTCATCGGGTTTGTCGGCATAAAAACCGCTGCCGGGCACAAACATGACCTTTTCATCAATGGCCAGTGGCAGGAGCCTGGTAGCATTGATGTCAGCGGGCAGGTAACCCCAGATGAACATCCCGCCTTCGGGGCGGACCAGTTTCAGTTGGCCGTTAAAGTCGGTCGAAAAGGCATCTAGCATGCATTGCGCGCGCTGCCGGTAGGTGCCGATAATATAAGGCAAGTGCCGGGCATAGCGTCCCGAGTTCAGGTAATGGGCGGCGACCGCCTGCATGAACGGTGCCGAACACATGTCATCAACCTGCTTGGCCAGCACGCAGCGGCGCAAAATCTCGGGGTGGGTGATCATCCAGCCAATGCGTAAGCCAGGGGCTACGGTTTTGGACAGGCTGGACAGGTAAATGACCTGGTCTTGTGCCGGGGTTGAACGGGCCAGTTCGGCCAGGGTGGGTAAGGCCTGCCCACTAAATCGAAGCTGGCCATAAGGATCGTCTTCAATTAGCAGGCAGTTGGTGGTGGCCAGCAGTGCCAGCAGTTTCTTGCGTTTTTCCAGTGACAGGGTAATGCCGCTTGGATTGGCAAAAGTGGGTACGCAGTAAAAAAATTTGGGCCGGTGCTGCTGCAGGGCCTGGGCCAGTTCATCAAGATTGGTCCCGTCTTCTTCTACCCCGACAGTCACAATGTTGGCGCCGGCCAGACGCAGGCCCTGAATGGCGGCAGGGTAGGCGGGGCGTTCTACCAATGCGGTATCGCCTGGTGCGATCAGGGCCCGTACCAGCAGTTCATAGGCTTGTTGCGAGCCGCTGGTGACCAGGATGTCATCTTTGGTGGCCTGGATGCCCCGCTGTGTGGAAAGGGTGGCCAATATTTCGCGCAGGGCTGGCAGTCCTTCGGTAGAGCCGTAAGACATGGTTTCCTGCAGGGTAGCCGATTGGGCGGCAATCGAGGCTTGCAACCCTTCAATATCAAACAGTTCAGGGGCCGGGTAGCCACCGGCGAATGAAATCATGCCGGGCGTGGACAGGTATTTGAACAATTCCCTGATGGGAGAACCCTTGATTTCCTTGAATGGTGCTGCAAAAGTAAAAGCGTTAGACATAATCAGACCTTTTCATCAATTGAACGGGGACTTGCCCATCGTCAGAGGGAAAATGTTCAGCGTGGCGTTAATCGTCACCAAATTTCACGCCCTGTGCCAGTGGCAATTCACGTGAGTAGTTGATGGTATTGGTAGCCCTGCGCATATAGCCTTTCCAGGCGTCCGAGCCGGATTCGCGGCCACCACCGGTTTCTTTTTCACCGCCAAAGGCACCGCCAATTTCTGCGCCTGATGTACCAATATTCACATTGGCAATGCCGCAGTCGGATCCTGCCGCAGACATGAAATATTCGGCTTCCAGCAGGTTGGTGGTGAAAATGGCGGAAGACAGGCCTTGGGGGACTTCGTTTTGCAGGGCCAAGGCCTCTTCAAAGTTGTTGTAGGTCATGATGTAAAGGATGGGCGCAAAAGTTTCATGGCGTACCACATCGGTTTGTGCCGGCATTTCGACCAGGGCAGGCTCTACATAGTAGGCATTCGGGAGCTTGTCCTGCAAGACGCGCTTGCCACCGGTGACAAGTCCTTTTTGTTCAACCGCTTTTTCCAGTGCGCTTTGCATCGCATCAAAAGCAGCCTTGTCAATCAGGGGACCTACCAGGGTACCGGCCTCAAGCGGATTGCCAATGGGCAAGGTGCGATAGGCTTTTTTCAGGCGTTCTGCAAGTGTATTGACAATGCTGGCGTGAACGATCAGGCGACGGGTGCTGGTGCAGCGTTGTCCTGCGGTACCTACTGCGCCAAAGACGATGCCACGCACGGCCATGTCCAGGTCTGCGGTTTCGCTAACGATAATGGCATTGTTGCCACCCAGCTCAAGAATGCAGCGACCAAAGCGTGCGGCCACTTTAGGACCTACTTCGCGGCCCATGCGGGTAGAGCCGGTGGCGGAAACCAGGGCAACCTTGGGACTGTTAACCAGGATTTCACCGGTTTCCCGCTGGCCAATGAGCAGTTGCGACAAGTGTTCTGGTGCATCGCCAAACTTTTTCAGGGCGCGTTCCAGCAGGGCTTGGGTAGCCAGGGCGGTAAGCGGTGTTTTTTCTGATGGTTTCCAGATCACGGCATTACCGCAGACCAAGGCCAGGGCGGTATTCCATGACCAGACGGCAACCGGGAAGTTGAAGGCGGTAATCACGCCAACAACACCCAGTGGATGCCAGGTTTCCATCATGCGGTGTCCCGGGCGTTCCGAGGCAATGGTCAGGCCGTACAGCTGGCGGGACAGGCCCACTGCAAAGTCACAGATATCAATCATTTCCTGGACTTCACCCTGGCCCTCGGCAATGATTTTGCCTGCTTCAATGGAAACCAGCCGTCCCAGCGCTTCTTTGTTGGCACGTAATTCTTCGCCAAGCAGACGAATCAGTTCCCCGCGTCTTGGGGCCGGGACTTGGCGCCACTGCGTGTAAGCCTCATGGGCCCGATCAATAGCGGCATTGACTTCTGCGGAAGACTGTTCAACGACATCGGCGATAGAGGCGCCATCAATGGGAGAATAAACTTTCAGGCTACCTGCCTGAAAGGAGGCAGGGTTGACGCCTAAAGAGACGAGTAGTTCCTGAACTGAACTCATGGCTGGTTTCCTTTTTGAATCATCAGGGTAAGAACAGCGTTTTAAATGACCCTGCCGGGCAGGGATGCGAGAAAATGGCAAGACAGGCAAGGCCGGTCAGTACAAATAGATTAACAATTGCTTTTCGTAAAGTCAAAAAATTTCTTATGAGAAAATAAAATAATACAGGAGGGTTTTCCCTTAAAGTTCTATTGTTAATATGCGAAATATTTTGTTTAATATCAATGAATTATAGGTTTATTTTGAGGCCTCTGGTTTTTTGATTTTCAATTTTTTATTTTTATTTTCCTGATAGGAAATAAAAAAAATCGACATTATCACCTCTTTTTTTGTCTGTTAAAAAAATAATTAACATATAAAAATATAAATAAATTATTGATATTAAATGAAAAAATTATTTTTTCATTTTGATTTTAAAGAATTAGGTGTAAATAATGATTGACGTCAAATTTTTCTTATGAGAATTTATGGTCTGTTCTGTCACTTGTAATGAGACGTTGCATGAATAATTGTTTTGATGTGGTGATCGCTGGTGGTGCGGCAACAGGAAGCGCCCTGGCTTATTTCTTAAGCGCCTCCGGGTCGTTTAAAGGTTCCATTCTGGTCATTGAAAAAGATGCGTCTTACCAGAAGTGTGCAACTGCCTTGTCAGCGGCATCCATAAGGCATCAGTTTTCCACGATTGAGAATATCCAGATGTCTCAGTTTGGCAGCCAATTTCTGTATGGAATTGGCCAAACCCTGGAGGTGAACGGTGATCGGCCTGACGTGAATTTTCATGAAGCGGGCTACCTGTTTCTGTCTACCCCTGAGGGCTACGCAACCTTAAAAGAAAACAACCTATTGCAATGCTCTTTGGGGGCACAAATCGCCTTGCTGTCAGACCAGGAGTTGCAGGCCAAATACCCCTGGCTGAATGTGTCTGACCTGGCTGGTGGCTCATTGGGTCTTAAAGGAGAGGGCTGGCTGGATGCCTATGGCATGATGCGGGCTTTTCGTCGCAAGGCCATGTCGCAAGGGGTTATTTACACTGAAAATGAAGTCGTGCAGGTACATCGGGAAGGCGCCCGCATCAGCGCCGTAACCCTGAATAATGGCGAGAAGATTGCTTGCGGTACTTTTGTGAATGCTGCGGGTACCGGTGCCATGAAACTTGCAAGCCAGGCTGGCATTGAATTGCCCATAGAATCCCGCAAGCGCAGTGTTTTTTATGTGACCTGCCCTGAGACAATCACTGATTGTCCTATGTTGATTGATCCAAGCGGGGCTTATTTTCACCCTGAAGGCGAGGGATTTATTTGCGGTATCCAGCCACCGGCAGACCAGGATCCTGAATGTTTTGACTTTGATGTGCAATACCAGTTGTTTGACGAGCTCCTTTGGCCAATCCTGGCGCATCGGGTACCTGCCTTCGAGGCCTTGCGCTGTGAGCATAGCTGGGCCGGTCATTATGATTATTGCACTTTTGACCAGAACGTCATCCTGGGTTATCACCCTGACATAAACAATATGGTTTTTGCTAATGGTTTCAGTGGTCACGGCATGCAACAATCACCTGCAGTGGGTCGTGGACTTGCCGAACTGATCGAGTTCGGTGAGTACAGAAGTTTGAATTTGAAGCGTTTGGGTTGGGAGCGGGTTTTAAACAGCCAGCCCATTATCGAGAAGAACGTTTGGTAGTTAACCTTCGTATCAAGTAGTCAGTCCGTTGTATAGCGTTGTTTTTTAATAATGTTTCTTGTCATGCAAGGAACCATGCTGGTCAATATCAGGAGAAAAGCATGAATAAAGGATTTAAAAAGCTTTTTATTACAGCAGCACTCACAACCGCTTTTTCTGCCCCCGCGATGGCAGAAGAGTTCATTAAAATTGGCCTGGGTGCACCGATTACCGGTGGTAGTGCCGCTTTTGGCAAGCAGCTGCTGGTGGGGGCCGAAGCCGCCGCCGAGGCCATTAACGCAAAGGGGGGCGTTCATGGTAAAAAAATCAAGATCATTCAAGGAGATGATGCCTGCGAACCCAAACAGGCAGTAGCGGTAGCCAACCGTTTTGTTGACCAGGAAAAAGTGGATGCCGTGGTAGGGCACTTTTGCTCATCCAGCACGATACCCGCCTCTGAAATTTATGACGAGGCCAATATCCTCAGTGTGACGCCCGCCTCGACCAACCCCAGGGTTACTGAACGAGACCTGACAACCCTGATTCGCGTTTGTGGCCGTGATGACCAGCAGGGTGAGGTGGATGCCAAATTCATTCATGAAAACCTGAAAGCCAAGCGCATTGCGGTAATCAACGACAAGGATACGTATGGTGTCGGCCTTGCCAATGCCACCCGTGATGCGGCGAAAAAACTGGGTGTTGAAGTGGTGCTGGAAGATGGCGTGACCCGCGGCGAACGTGATTACAACGCGCTGGTCACCAAGATCAAGGCCTCTGACGTGGGGGCTGTTTTCTTCGGCGGGCTTTATGCCGAAGCAGGCTTGCTGGTCAAGCAAATGCGTCAACAGGGCCTGACCATTCCATTCGTTTCCGATGACGGTATTGCCGATCCTGCCTTCGTGACGGCTGCCGGTGGCGCTCCTTTTGCCGAGGGTACTTACATGAGTTTCCTGAAGGACCCTCGCGGTGAACCGGCAGCCCAGGAAGTTCTGGTTAAGCTGAAAGAAAAAGGCAGTGATGCCGAGGGCTTTACCCTGTACTCCTATGCGGCCGTAGAGGCGATTGCAGCGGCCATGGAAGCCAACAAGGACGTCAAGGATGGCACCAAGCTGGCTGACTGGATCAAGAACAATGAAATTGATACCGTTCTGGGACGCAAGGGCTGGGATCAGAAGGGAGATCCGAAAACCAACGACTTCATTATTTATGTCTGGAACAAAGACGGACAGTACGTCCCGCTTAAATAAAGTGCTTTAACCTTGCCGCGTTACCTGCTAGCCATTGGTAACGCGGTGCCTGAATAAAAAAATGGATGGAAAGTATGCTTTTAGAAAAGCATGAGGGTCTTTTTGTCTTTATCGACAAGGTAGGTGTTAAATGGAATGGCATATTTTAAGCCAGCAGATCGTAAATGGCATTTCGCTGGGTTCCATCTATGGTTTGATTGCCATTGGCTATACCATGGTTTATGGCATCATCGGCATGATCAACTTCGCGCATGGCGACATTTATATGGTCAGTGCGTATATCACCGCGATCGTGTTTGCGATTGTGACTTTTCTGGGGATTGATGCAGTAGCGTTGTCCCTGTTGATTACGCTTGTCATTACGATGGCCATTACCGGATTGTATGGCTGGTATATTGAAAGAACCGTCTATCGTCCCCTGAGAACCACTAACCGACTGGCGCCACTGATTACCGCAATCGGGGTGTCGTTGCTGCTGCAGAATTATGTACAGATCAGTCAGGGTCCCAACGTACAGGGGGTTCCTTCCTTGATTCCGGGTGGTTTCACCATCGGTACGGCAGATGAATTCTTCCGTATCCGCTATATGGACATGATCATTGTGGCTGTGAGTATTGCGGCTATGTCCTTGTTGACCTTTGTTATTCAGAAAACCAGTCTTGGCAGGCAATGCCGCGCGGTGGAGCAGGACCGTAAAATGGCCACCATCCTGGGTATCAATACGGGTCGTATCATTTCCACTGTTTTTGTGATCGGTTCGATGATGGCGGCAGTGGCTGGTGAGTTGGTCACTTTCAATTACGGGTCATTTGATTTCTATATTGGTTTCGTACTGGGCATCAAGGCCTTCAGCGCTGCGGTTCTTGGTGGAATCGGCTCATTGCCGGGTGCCATGCTGGGCGGTTTATTGCTAGGCGTGCTGGAATCGATTTTTGCCGGATTTGTCAGCAGTGACTATAAAGACGTGTTTTCTTTCAGTGTGCTGGTGCTGGTGTTGGTATTCAAGCCTAGTGGCCTGATGGGCAGACCGGCTGTGGAGAAAGTGTAATGAATAATCTACCAACTTCTACCGGACAAGGCGTTGCGCTGGCCTCGGCAATGCCTGAATCACCAACCGCCAGTAAAACATCGGTTACCCGGTCCCGGATTGATTTCAGGCATTCCCTGAAAGATGCCCTGGTTGCCGGCATATTGACCATGCTGGTGTTCAGTCCCATTACCAATTTTATCCTTCAGCAATATTCGTTCAAGGTAGACTGGTTTCGCACGCCGTTTTTCCTGAATGGCATTTCGATTGGCTTGCTGGTGGCCTTTGTCCGTTTTTTTGTGTCGGTGGGTATCCAGACCGAAGCCGGTGAACGGTTTACGCACAAATATCTTTCCGCCCAAAAAGGCGTTGAGGTGGAAGATGAGCATGCCGATGGCATGAAACGGCTGAAAAAAATCCTGGTATGGGCCACGATTGCAGCGGGTATCTTCATGGCTTTGGGATTGTCCGGGGCTATTTATATCGGTACTGCCGCGGCGGTTGTTTTGGTGATCCTGTTTATTGTGATTGCCATGGGGGTACGCATTCCCAAGCGACGTGGCATGAGGCATCCATGGAAAGGTGCCTTGCCCCTGCTGTTTTTACTGGGCTTGATCGTGCCATTGGTGTTTTTCTATTTTGGCATTTTTGGCAAAAGCTGGGCCAATAACCTGATTTTGGCCATGATCTATGTCTTGCTGGGCCTGGGCCTGAATATCGTGGTGGGACTGGCCGGTTTGCTGGATTTGGGCTTTGTCGCGTTTTATGCGGTGGGTGCCTATTTTCTGGCATTGGGGGCGCAATACCTGGATATCGGTTTCTGGACAGCGCTGGTGCTGGCCCCTTTGCTGGCGGCGCTTTGTGGCGGCTTGCTAGGCTTTCCGGTCCTGAAAATGCATGGGGATTATCTGGCCATTGTAACGCTGGGCTTCGGTGAAATCATCAGGCTTGTTCTGGTTAACTGGATTGATTTCACCGGCGGGCCCAATGGCGCGCCGGCACCTTCGCCCACCATTTTCAATCTGGAGTTTATCCGCCGGGCCAAGGGCGATGCCGTGCCGGTTCATGAGTTCCTTGGGATACCGTATAGTCCGGATTACAAATTCATCTTCATCTATTTATTGCTGTTCATCATTTCAATGGGTGTGCTGCGCGTGTTTACCCAATTGCGCATGATGCCGATTGGTCGTTCCTGGGAAGCATTGCGTGAAGATGAAATTGCCTGCCGCTCCTTGGGTATCAATCATGTTACCGTTAAATTGTCCGCGTTCATGATGGGGGCGTTTACAGGGGGTATCGCCGGCGTGTTTTTTGCCACGGCCCAAGGGTTTGTCAGTCCGATGTCGTTTAATTTCTTCGAATCGGTGCTGATCCTGTCGATTGTGGTGCTGGGTGGCATGGGCAATGCGATTGGCGTGATTCTTGCCGCTTTCACCCTGACCTTGTTGCCGGAATTCTTGCGGGATTTTGCCGGTTACCGTGTTTTGCTGTTCGGCCTGTTGATGATTTTGATGATGATCTGGCGTCCTAACGGTTTGTTGCGGACCAAGCGTCCGGTCTTTGAACGCGAAGAGGTGAAAGTATGAGCCATCAGCCACTGCTTGAAGTCAAGGGCCTGACCCGTCGATTTGGTGGCATTATTGCAAACAATAATGTCAGCTTCGAGGTTCAAAAAGACTCTATTACTTCCCTGATTGGTCCCAATGGGGCAGGCAAGACCACGGTGTTCAACTGTATCACGGGTTTTTATGCGGCCACGGCAGGAGAAATTTTCCTGCATGGCCCTACTGGCACGGTAGAAGTGGGCAATCTGCTGAACCGGCCGTTTACCGGTGGATCTTATCTGGTTTCCCGGGCGGGCATTGCCCGTACTTTCCAGAATATCCGGCTTTTCAAGGATATGACCGTACTGGAAAACCTGCTGGTAGCCCAGCATCGTGCACAGAACCGCAACCTGTTGGCAGGTATCCTGGTTACCCATGAATTCTCAAGGAAAGAAGAAGAAAGTGTTAACCGGGCCTATGAGTGGCTGGATATCGTTGACCTGGCGGTTGATGCCAATCGACTGGCAGGAGAGCTGTCGTATGGCCGTCAGCGTCGTCTGGAAATTGCCCGGGCCATGTGCACTAATCCATGCCTGGTTTGCCTGGATGAACCTGCCGCCGGCCTGAATCCGCGCGAAACCGTGGATCTGTCGCAGCTGATTCGCAAATTGCGCGATGAGTGCGGTGCTACCGTTTTGCTGATTGAGCATGACATGGGACTGGTGATGGATATTTCCGAACATATTGTCGTGATGGACCAGGGGTCGGTGATAGATCGGGGCGATCCCGGACATATCCGTAACTCTGAAGCGGTGATAGCGGCTTATTTAGGGACTGAAGTGGAGGATGAAGCATGACAACCCCGATTCTGGAAATCAAGAAAGTCAATACTTATTATGGTCCCATTCAGGCGCTCAGGGATGTTTCCCTGCATATTAATCCGGGTGAAATCATTTCCCTGATCGGTGCCAATGGGGCCGGTAAAAGCACCCTGTTGATGACTATTTTCGGTGCGCCCAAGGCCAAATCGGGTGAGATTCTTTATAAAGGGCAGGACCTGGCCAAACTGGAGGCGCATCAGATCGCCAGCAAGGGTATTGCCCAGGTTCCAGAGGGCAGGCGTATTTTTCCGAAAATGACGGTTGAGGAAAATATCATGATTGGTGCTTTGCCCATCGGTGACAAATACATGGATGAGGATCGTAAGGTCATGTTTGACCTGTTTCCCCGTTTGCTCGAAAGGCGCAACCAGCGTGCCGGCACTTTGTCAGGTGGCGAGCAGCAAATGCTGGCCATTGCCCGGGCACTGATGAGTCGTCCGGACATGATCCTGCTTGACGAGCCGAGTCTGGGCCTGGCCCCCTTAATTGTGAGGCAGATCTTCTCGGTGCTGAAAGAACTTGGAAAAAATGGTAAAACCATCTTTTTGGTTGAACAAAATGCCAATCATGCCCTTAAGCTGGCAGACCGGGCATATGTAATGGTAAATGGTGAAATTCGTATGACAGGAAGTGGTGCTGAGTTGTTGGCAAATCCAGAAGTCAGGGACGCTTATTTGGGTAGCCACTAATGAATACCCGGGAAGAAACGCCTTTAATGCAACGCTTGCGTGCGGTGCGCCAGCAGAATAACTGGACCTTGGAACAGGCTGGCAAAGAGTGCGGCATTGCCGCCTCGACGCTTTCCAAAATTGAAAACGGCCTGATGTCGCCCACCTATGATGTCCTGCAAAAACTGGCAACCGGACTGAACCTGGATGTGTCCGAGCTGTTTACCTCGGCGCGGGATGCCATGGGGGCTGGACGATGTGTGGTTGACCGTGCTGGACAGGGAAAACTGCATAAAACGCCTCATTACAGTCATCAACTGTTGTGCGCGCAGCTGTCGAATAAAAAAATAATGCCGTTTTATACCTGTATTACCGCACGGAAATTTTCCGACTTTCGTGACTGGAGCCGTCATGACGGGGAAGAGTTCGTGTATGTGTTAAGTGGTGAGGTAGAGCTGCATACCGAATATTATGCGCCTGCCCGGCTGGGCCCGGGAGATTGCTTCTATATCGATAGCCGGATGGGACATCGTTGTATTAGTGTCAGCGATGAGAATGCCATTGTCCTTTGGGTTGCCACCCAAAGAAACGTACAAAAACACGAATCAGGAGACACATAATGAGCCAGCACGCGGTTCAGGTATTCGATGCGCAACAAACGGCCGGCTTGATCGGCTTTGCGGAATTGGTCGGAGCCATTCGGGAAATGGCGATTGAATATGCAGCGGGCAAAGTTCAATGCCCTGATCGCCAGGTGCTGCCTGTTCCGGGTAATGAAGATGGTGGTGTATTGTTATCGATGCCAGCAGCCGCCGAAGATATCCTGGCCCATAAGCTGATTTCCCTGCTGCCAGGCAATCCCGGCAATGGCCTGCCTACCATCCAGGGAACGGTGACCGTCCTGGATAGTAAAACAGGCTCGCCCCTGTTTGTGCTGGATGCACCTACGGTTACGGCCTGGAGAACGGCGGCCTTGTCGATGCTGGGCCTGGAGCGTTTTACCCGGCAACCACCCGAAAAAATCGTCCTGATGGGGGCGGGTATCCAAGCGGCTGCCCATGTGCGGGCGATCAATGCCCTCTATCCACAGGCTACCATTTATGTGGCGGGCAGGGCTTCTTCAGCAGCCAGGGTGAAACGGTTTTGCGAGCACTTTGGCGATTTAAGCAATCCTGTCAAGGCAGTAGAACAAAACAACCTGCCTGACGATTTTGATGCTGTCATTACACTAACAACGGCAACCGAGCCTATTTACCATGCGCCCGCACAAGTGGGGAGGCTAATTATTGCGGTAGGCGCCTTTCAGCCGCATATGTGTGAAATCGCACCGCAAACCGTCATGGGCAGTACCTGCTATGTTGATGACCCGGTGGGTGCCCTGCATGAGGCCGGTGACTATATCCGTGCCAAAAAAGACTGGTCTGAAGTCATTTCGCTGGAACAGGCTTTGCAGACAGAAATTGATTTTTCACGTCCTATCATGTTTAAAACCGTAGGTATTGGTGCCTGGGACCTGGCTGCCGCCAGGGTGGCTTACCGGTCGCTTGGTACGCGTCCCTGAAATCTGGCTGGCCGTGGTGGAAAATGATTGTTTCCTGTCATGGACAACTAAACCATTGAAAAAATGACATTTTTTACAACAACAGCAAAAAACCTACTTGTCAAGGGGTTTGGATAATGTTATATTGACAGGCTAACCGAAATGCAATATCGGTTAGGGATAAATTAACCCACAACACCAGTTCATTGCTGGTGTCAATTTATATTAGGCCCAGCCAATCGTAGCTGGGGATTGGAGAAAATGATGTCGAATACGACACCTACACCTGCCGCTCATCGGCTAGGACTGTTGGGTCGCAAGGTTGGCATGATGCGTATTTTTACCGAGGAAGGTGAGTCCATTCCGGTAACAGTACTAGACGTATCAAACAACCGTGTTGCTCAAGTCAAGTCTCTGGAAACAGATGGTTATGCAGCGGTACAGGTTGCCTATGGCAGCCGTCGTGCAACTCGCGTAACGAAAGCGCAAGCGGGTCACTATGCCAAAGCCGGCGTTGAAGCTGGTTCCATTCTCAAAGAGTTCCGTTTAGATCCTGCGAAAGCTGCTGAATTCTCAGTCGGCGCTGCTTTGCCTGTTGAAAGCATTTTCGAAGCAGGCCAGAAAGTTGACGTTCAGGGTACAACAATCGGTAAAGGTTTTGCCGGTACCATCAAACGCCACAACTTCGGTGCACAACGCACTTCTCACGGTAACTCACGTTCTCACCGTGTTCCCGGTTCTATCGGTATGGCGCAAGACCCAGGTCGCGTTTTCCCCGGTAAACGCATGTCCGGTCACATGGGTGATGTAACCCGCACCGTACAAAATCTTGATATCGTTCGCGTTGATGCAGAACGTGGTCTTCTGTTGGTCAAGGGCGCTGTTCCTGGCCATAAAAATGCCGACGTTGTTGTGCTTCCAGCTATCAAAATGACTGTTAAAGGAGCCAAATAATGGATCTCAAGCTCCTGAATGAACAAGGTCAGGCCGCTACTACCGTTAGCGCACCCGACACCGTTTTTGGCCGTGATTTCAACGAAGCCCTGATTCACCAGATCGTGGTTGCCTATCAGGCAAACGCCCGCATGGGTGATCGTGCCCAGAAAGATCGTGCCGAAGTCAAACACAGCACTAAAAAACCATGGCGCCAAAAAGGCACCGGTCGTGCTCGTTCCGGTATGACATCTTCTCCCGTATGGCGTGGAGGCGGTCGTGCATTCCCTAATTCACCTGATGAAAATTTCAGCCAGAAAGTGAATAAGAAAATGTACCGTGCCGGTATCCGTTCTATCCTGTCACAATTGGCTCGTGAAGATCGCATTGCCGTTGTTGAATCTTTCTCTTTTGATACACCCAAAACAAAATTGGCTGCTACCAAACTGAAAGCAATGGGTCTGGATTCCGTATTGGTTATTACCGATGTTGTTGACGAGAACACCTACCTGGCAACCCGCAACCTGCCGCACGTAGCCGTTGTAGAACCGCGTTACGCTGATCCTCTTTCTTTGGTCCACTACAAAAAAGTGTTGATCACGAAAGCGGCTATCGCTCAATTTGAGGAGATGCTGGGATGAAAGCAGAACGTTTATTGCAAGTAATTTTGGCGCCGGTCATCACAGAAAAAGCAACTTTCATTGCTGAATCTGGCGAAAAACCGCAATTTGCATTGCGTGTCGCTCCTGATGCAACCAAACCAGAAGTCAAGGCAGCTGTTGAGTTGCTTTTCAAAGTAGAAGTTGAGTCTGTCTCTGTTCTGAACCGTAAAGGTAAAGTAAAACGTGCTGGTCGTTTCGTCGGTCGTCGCCGTGCAAACCGTATCGCTTACGTTTCACTCAAAAAAGGTCAAGAGCTTGACTTTTCGGAGGTGAACTAAGATGGCATTAGTTAAAACTAAACCAACATCAGCCGGTCGCCGCGGCATGGTAAAAGTGGTTACTCCAGGCTTGCATAAAGGTCTTCCTTTTGCCGCTTTGGTAGAATCCAAAAAACGTGGTTCTGGCCGTAACAATAACGGTCATATTACTGTCCGCCATCGTGGCGGTGGTCATAAGTCCCACTACCGTATCGTCGATTTCCGTCGCAACAAAGATGGCATTCCAGCCAAAGTAGAGCGTCTGGAATACGATCCTAACCGTACTGCACACATCGCTTTGCTTTGCTATGCAGATGGCGAGCGTCGCTACATCATCGCCCCGCGTGGCCTTGAAGTTGGTGCAACCGTCATTTCTGGCACAGAAGCACCTGTACGTACAGGTAATGCAGCGGCTATCCGCAATATCCCGGTTGGTACAACCATTCACTGCATTGAAATGCTGCCTGGCAAAGGTGCACAAATTGCACGTTCCGCAGGTGCATCAGCAGTACTGATGGCCCGTGAAGGTACTTACGCCCAGATCCGTCTGCGTTCTGGCGAGGTTCGTCGCGTTCATATCGACTGCCGTGCAACTATCGGTGAAGTGGGTAACGAAGAACATAGCTTGCGTCAAATCGGTAAAGCCGGTGCAGTTCGCTGGCGTGGTATCCGTCCTACCGTTCGTGGTGTTGCCATGAACCCGGTCGATCACCCACATGGTGGTGGTGAAGGACGTACTGGCGAGGCTCGTGAGCCAGTCAGCCCATGGGGTACTCCAGCGAAAGGCTTCAAAACCCGTCGCAACAAGCGTACAGACAATATGATTGTCTCACGTCGCAAGCGTAAATAAGGGGCGATACTAATATGTCACGTTCTATTAAAAAAGGCCCATTCGTAGATGCCCACTTGGTAAAAAAAGTGGAAGCAGCTGTCGGTGGCAAAGAGAAAAAGCCGATCAAAACCTGGTCGCGTCGTTCAACCATCCTTCCTGATTTTATCGGATTGACAATTGCCGTTCATAACGGTCGTCAACATGTTCCGGTTTATGTTAACGAAAATATGGTTGGTCATAAGCTTGGCGAATTCGCACATACGCGTACCTACAAAGGTCACGCTGCGGATAAAAAGTCAAAGAGGTAAGTGATGGAAACTACAGCCGTAATTCGTGGTGTACATATTTCTGCGCAGAAAACTCGTCTTGTTGCGGACATGGTCCGTGGCAAACCCGTTGCCCAGGCGCTGAATATTCTTACATTCACACCTAAAAAAGCCGCCGGTATCGTTAAAAAAGCCCTTGAATCAGCAATTGCTAACGCAGAGCATAACGATGGTGCCGATATTGATGAGTTGAAAGTAACTACAATTTATGTAGACAAAGCCCAATCAATGAAGCGATTCTCCGCTCGTGCCAAAGGCCGCGGTAACCGTATCGAGAAGCAGACTTGCCACATTGTGGTTAAAGTCGGCGTTTAAGGAGTCACAATGGGTCAGAAAATTCACCCTACAGGGTTCCGTCTCGCAGTGAACCGTAACTGGAGTTCACGCTGGTACGCTGACAGCAAAGACTTTGGCACAATGCTTGCCGAAGATGTCCGCGTCCGTGAATACTTGAAACGTAAACTGAAAAGCGCATCTGTTGGTCGTGTGCTTATCGAGCGCCCTGCCAAGAATGCACGTATCACCGTTTTCTCAGCACGTCCAGGTGTTGTAATCGGTAAACGTGGTGAAGATATTGAAGGATTGAAACTTGATCTGCAACGCCTGATGGGTGTTCCAGTTCACGTCAATATCGAAGAAATCCGCAAGCCTGAAACCGATGCACAGCTGATCGCCGATTCCATCGCCCAGCAGCTTGAAAAACGTATCATGTTCCGTCGTGCCATGAAGCGCGCAATGCAAAATGCAATGCGCCTGGGTGCACAAGGTATCAAGATCATGTCTTCAGGCCGTTTGAATGGTATTGAGATTGCCCGTACAGAATGGTATCGTGAAGGTCGTGTACCTTTGCATACACTGCGTGCAATCATTGATTATGGTACATCTGAAGCACAAACCACTTACGGTATCATTGGTATCAAGGTTTGGGTTTACAAAGGCGACTTGCTGCCTAATGGTGAAATGCCTGCAGAACCTGCAGCCGCACCCCGTGAAGATGAGCGTCGTGCTCGTCGTCCACGCGGTGATCGTCCTGATGGTCAGCGTCGTCCAGGCGGCCGTGGCCGTGGTGGTCGCAAGGCAGCTGAAGCAGCACCTGCGCCAGAAGGAGAATAAACATGTTATCACCAGCACGTAGAAAATACCGTAAAGAGCAGAAAGGCCGTAATACCGGTCTGGCTACTCGCGGTACCAACGTCAACTTTGGCGATTTTGGTCTGAAAGCAACCGGTCGCGGCCGTCTGACAGCACGTCAGATCGAGGCAGCCCGTCGTGCGATGACCCGTCATATTAAGCGTGGCGGCCGTATCTGGATCCGTATCTTCCCCGATAAGCCAATTTCACAGAAACCTGCTGAAGTTCGTATGGGTAAAGGTAAAGGTAATCCTGAGTACTGGGTCGCTGAAATTCAACCAGGCAAGGTTCTGTACGAGATGGACGGTGTGAGTGAAGAACTTGCCCGTGAAGCTTTCCGTCTGGCAGCCGCCAAGTTGCCTATTGCGACGACCTTTGTAAATCGTCACTTGGGCTCTTAAGGGGATCTTTATGAAAGCTAGTGAACTACGTTCAAAAGACGCAACCGAGCTGAGTAAAGAGCTCGAGAGCTTGTTGAGGGCACAATTTAACCTGCGCATGCAGCGTGCTACCCAGCAACTTTCTAACACCAGTCAGTTGGGCAAAGTACGTCGTGACATCGCTCGCGTCCGTACGGTATTAACTGAGAAAGCAGGAAAGTAACATGAGCGAAACTCAAAACACACCCGCTAAACGTCAGCGTACTTTGGTCGGTAAAGTGGTTAGCAACAAAATGGATAAAACAGTGGTCGTTCAAGTTGAGCGCCGTGTTAAGCATCCTTTGTATGGCAAAATCATTGTCCGTTCAAACAAATACAAAGCGCATGACGAAGCAAACCAGTATAACGAAGGTGATTTGGTAGAAATCACCGAGGGTCGTCCTATTTCACGCAGCAAATCGTGGAGTGTTGTACGCCTGGTTGAAGCCTCTCGCAATATCTAATAACAAGGCAGGTTCATGCCTGCCCTGTTAAAGATAACCGCCAGTCTTCCTTATACCGGATATCAGTAAAAAAACCTCGCCTTGTGCGAGGTTTTTTCTTGTGTGTCTATTTGTGTAAATTGCCTTGCACCTTTTGCCGGGCAGAAAGAACGCAATTTTGTACCGTGCGTATGAAATGCCTAAAAAGTGGCCACACAAGAAGTTATCATTAAGTATTAAAGCGATTTTCTGCTAGAAGGATAAAATGAAAAACAGTTCCCCCTCATTTGATGCTTTGTTGGCCAATGTGCCGCATATTGTCGGTGCAGACCAAATGCAGCGTCACATGACCGATATGAGCGGTTTTGCAGGTGCCATGCCGGCCGTGGTGTTTCGGCCCGTTACCACTGAACAGGTCTCGGAAATCGTCAAAACCTGTGCGGCCGACGGCCGGAAAATTACCATACAGGGTGGCCTTACCGGATTGGCGGGTGGTGCACGCCCCGATGAAGGTGATGTGGTTATTTGTCTTGAAAGCATGAACCGTGTGGAAGAAATTGACACCATTGGCGGCGTGGCGATTGTGCAGGCCGGCGTCATACTTGAAAACCTGTGCAATGCCGTCAAGCAGGAAGATTGGTACTTTCCTCTGGATTTCGGCTCACGGGGCTCTTGCCTGATTGGGGGCAATGTGTCCACCAATGCCGGTGGCAACAAGGTTTTGCGTTATGGCACTACCCGTGATCTGGTCCTGGGCATGGAAGTCGTTTTGCCCGATGGCACCATCTTGAACATGCTCAACCGGGTGATCAAGAACAATACCGGGCTGGATCTCAAGCATTTGTTCATTGGCACCGAGGGGCGACTGGGCATTATTACCCGTCTTTCATTGCGGCTGTTTCCCAACCCGCAAACCCGGGCAACCGCCCTGGTGGCCCTGGATTCTTTCGATCACGTTACCCGCATGCTGAAAGCGGCACGTTCCTCCTTGCCCGACTTGTCCAGCTTCGAAGTCATGTGGCAAAGTTATCTGGTACAAGCCGCCTTGCATGCGAAGAAAGAACTGCCTTTTGAAGGCTGCTATCCGATTTATGTGTTGCTTGAAATTGAAGGGGCAGATACAGCCACCTTTCATGATGGTTTTCATGCATTCCTTGAGTTTTTGATTGAAAGTGAAATTGGCCGTGACGTGATCGTGCCGCAAACATTGGAACAGGCTGATTCGCTCTGGCAGATCCGCGATGCGATTGGTGAAATATTGCGTAGCATCAAGCCTTATGTGGCCTTTGATATCGGCATCCCGCTTAAGCACATGCCTGCTTTTATCGAGCAGGTGACGGCCGCCGTTGAAAAAGAATACCCGCATGCCATGAACCTGTTGTTTGGCCATCTGGGGGATGGCAACCTGCACCTGACTACCGGCAAGCTCCAAGAGGAGCAAATCCTGGCGGTAGAAGAGCTGGTTTACCGTATTGCCTCGGGGTTCGGCGGCAGCATTTCCGCAGAACATGGTATTGGCCGGATCAAGAAACCCTTCCTGAAATACAGCCGCAGCCAGGATGAACTGGCACTCATGAGCGCAATTAAAAACCTTATCAATCCTCAGGATCTTTTCAATGCCGGCCGCATTGTAGATTGATTGCCCAACAAGATTATGTACAGGATAGAAAAACAATGAGTTATAACTCTCCCATGAAAGCAGTTCGCAAACTGTCTGAGCAAGCCCGGGCCGCCTTCAAGGCCGCTTTTGGTGATCGTTTCATTACGGCCGAAGCCGTACGCGAACATCACGGTGTTGATGAGTCGCCGTATCCGGCCTGTCCCCCTGAAGCAGTCATTTTTCCGCATAATGCCGATGAGGTGGTGACGGTTGTGAATTTATGCAACCAGTACGATGTACCCCTGATTCCTTTTGGCATTGGTTCTTCCATTGAAGGTCACGTGCTGGCGATTGAAGGGGGTATTTCCCTGGATTTCACGGAAATGAACAAGGTGCTGGCTGTCAGCCCTGGCGATTTCACCGTGACGGTGGAACCGGGCGTAATCCGTACCCAGCTGAATGAGGAAATCAGGCATACCGGTTTGTTTTTCCCGATTGATCCGGGTGCCCATGCCTCGATTGGCGGCATGACGGCCACCCGTGCCTCGGGCACTAATGCCGTGCGCTATGGCACCATGCGTGAAAACGTAGTTTCCCTGAAAGTGGTGACGGCAGATGGCAAAATCATCCGTACCGGCAGCCATGCCCGTAAGTCTTCGGCCGGCTACGATTTGACCCGACTTTTTGTAGGCAGTGAAGGCACATTGGGCATTATTGTTGAAATTACCCTGCGTGTTTATCCCATCCCGGAAGCTATTTCCGCCGCAATATGCAATTTCGAAACCCTGGAATCCGCCGTTGAGTGCGTGAACCAGATCATGCAAACCGGTATTGACATTGGCCGGGTTGAGTTTATTGATAAACAAGGCGTGATTGCCGCTAACAAGTACAGCAAGCTGAGCCTGAAAGAAAGTCCCATGCTGTTGTTTGAATTTACCGGTTCCGCGTCCAACGTCAAGGAACAGATCGAGATCGTACAGGAAATTACCAAAGACAATGGTGGCATGGATTTTGAATGGGCCGAGCATCAGGAAGACCGCAACCGTTTGTGGACGGCGCGGCATAACCTGTACTTCGCCTGCCTGCAATTGCGTCCCGGTGCGCGTTCAATTACTACCGATGTTTGCGTGCCTATCTCAAGACTGGCCGAATGCGTGACTGAAACGGCCAAAGACCTGGAAGACAAGACGTTTCCGTGGTCTATCCTGGGTCATGTAGGCGATGGCAACTTCCACGTTCTCATGATGATTGATCCGGAAGATCCGCAAGAGTGGTCCATGGCCGAAGAAATCAATAACCGGGTGGTGCAGCGTGCCATTGCCATGGATGGCACCTGCACGGGTGAACACGGCATTGGCATTCATAAAATGAACTTCCTGAAAATGGAGCATGGAGAAGATGCCATTCATATGATGCGTTTGCTCAAGCATGCCTATGATCCGAAAAACATCCTGAATCCAGGCAAGATGATTTCCTGGGAAGCATAACGGTCAGGGCATTCAGGAAAACAGTCAGGCCAGCCTGGCTGTTTTCATTTGCACCGCTGTTTTTATTTGGTGTGTAATCGTCCCTATGGATAGGATCAATTTTTCCTGTCGTTCCAAAACATTAATCACAAGGTAATAGCCATGCTCAAGTTTGCGGCCAACCTTTCCATGATGTATACCGAAGTCCCGTTTCTTGAGCGTTTTGCCCTCGCTGCAAACGATCAATTCAAGGGGGTGGAATTTTTGTTCCCCTATCCATTCAGTGCGGCTGAAATCAGGCGGCAATTGTCACTGAACGGGCTTGAGCTGGTTTTGTTCAATGCCGTGCCTGGCGATTGGGATGCCGGAGAACGTGGCCTTGCCTGCTTGCCTGGCAGGCAGGCGGAATGTCTTGCCGGCGTGGAGAAGGCCCTGGAATATGCTGTCATACTGGGTAACCGGCGGGTTCATTTCATGGCAGGCATCGTGCCCGATGACCTGAGCCCGGCAGAAGCCCATGAAAATTATTGCCAAAGTCTGTCCCGGGCAGCTGCTCTGGCCGCCCAGGCCGGGGTTGATCTCTTGATTGAACCCATTAATCCATTTGACATGCCGGGTTATTTTTTAACCACCCAGCAGCAGGCCCACCGGATTGTCGAATTGCTTGATTTGCCCAATATCAAGGTGCAAATGGATTTATACCATTGCCAGATTGTTGAAGGGGATTTGAGCAGGAAACTGGCTGCTTATGTGCCAACGGGAAGGGTCGGCCATTTGCAGATTGCCGGCGTACCGCACCGTCATGAACCTGATACGGGGGAAATCAATGTTGCTTATCTGTTCGACTTGCTCAGGCAGCTGGGTTACCAACACTGGATAGGCTGTGAATATCGTCCGGCCGGCAGGACCAGCGAAGGCCTGGCCTGGCTTGAACGTGAAAGACTGAAAGATAAAAGGATTAATCATGCAGCAATGCCTTGAACTGAAGACGGGTGATGCCCGTTTGGTCGTAGCCCCCCATATTGGCGGGGCGATTGTCGCTTATAAACATGTATTGGCAGACAGGGAGTATCATTGGCTACGCCCGGTTGATCCCATTCATGTGCAAAACGCAAATGTATCTGAAATGGCCAGTTTCCCGCTGGTGCCATGGGCCGGTCGCATCCGTGATGGCCGTTTCGAGTATCAAGGCCGAAAGGTCCATTACCCTTCCCTGAAACAGGATTCGCCACATAGTATTCATGGGTTTTTGCGCAACCGGCCGTGGCAGGTCATGACGCATACGGATACCCGGCTGGTGCTTGCCTACACCCATGAGCCCGATGACTGGCCCTTTGCCTTCAAGGCGGAACAGGTGTTTGAGCTTGCTGAAAACAATCTGGCCATCTACCTGAATATCAGCAATACCGGCAATGAAAGCATGCCGCTGGGCATGGGGCATCATCCTTATTTTCCCAAGAATGAACATACCCGCCTGAAGGCACGGGTTGGCAAAGCCTGGTATGGGGACCAGGATGTCATGCCGGTAAAGTTGGATGAACATCCGCTTGCCCGGGAAATGGCGCAGGGCATCGAGATTGCCCGGTATGCGCTGGATACTCCGTTCATTGATTGGGATCATGAGGCGGAAATCAGCTGGCCTGATGAGCAACGCAAGCTGCTGATCAGCGCTGGAAAACCGTTTGATTTCCTTATCGTCTATAGTCCTGCCGGAGAACCCTGGTTTTGTGCCGAACCCTTTAGCAACGTGACCGATTGCTTTAACATGCGTCATACCCATTCAGCCCGGGAAGTGGGCGGGCAGGATGTCTTGCCTGGGCATACTGTGAAGACCCGGTTCAGCCTGACACCGGTTTTAAATAAGGATTATTAATTCATGGCACTTAGCGCAACCATCTATAAAGCAGAAATCAATATTGCCGATAATGACCGCGCCTACTATGGCAGTCATGTTGTGACCGTAGCCCGGCATCCATCGGAAACCGAAGAGCGCCTCATGATTCGCATCCTGGCCTATGCGCTCTATGAAAACGGTGATGAAATGCTGGCTTTTACGCGAGGCTTGAGCGAGGCGGATGAACCTGATTTATGGCGTAAAGACCTGACGGGTACCATTTTGCAATGGATAGAAACCGGCTTGCCCGATGAGCGTCGCCTGTTGAAGGCTTGTGGTCGTGCCGGGCAGGTTGTCGTGCTGGCTTACGGGCGCAATGCCGCTACCTGGTGGGCCAATACGGCCGGCAAGCTTGAACGGGCGCGCAACCTGAAAGTTTATATGCTGCCGATGACGTCAACCCAAAAACTTGCTGCCCTGGCAGGCCGGAACATGAGCCTGCATTTCAATGTGCAGGATGGAACGGTTTGGGTCTCTTCAGACAAGGGTGAAGCGGATATTGAAATCCAGGCCTTGAACTGATTATCATGAAATAAAAAATACCCCAAGTACTTGATGAAAAGTGCCTGGGGTAATTTTAATGCTTGATGCTACGGGTACCTGGCTGGCCCGCGGGCTTGACCGGTATTGCTTTTGTCAATAGCAGAAAGCCGGCTAATGATTAGTTGACGTTCATGCCTTCGGCTTGAAGAATAGGACCCCATTTTTTGATTTCGGAATCTACCCAGTTTTTCAGTGATTCAGGGGTTTGTCTTTCTTCGCTGACGATTTCAGCGCCAAGATCGGCCATTTTCTTTTGGAAGGGCTCTGACTTGAGCGCTTCTTTAAGTGCCGCATTGAACTTGGCAACGACCGGTTCAGGTGTACCCTTGGGTGCATAAATACCATGCCAGACTTTGAAATCAAAACCTTTCAGGCCCTGTTCGTCAAGGGTGGGGGCATCAGGTAGTTTGCTGATGCGGTCTTTGGTGGTTACACCGTAAAACTTGACGGTTTTTGCATCAATGTGCGGAATGGTTTGTGTGGTTTGGTCACACAGGACATCAACCTGCTTGCCTAGTAATGCGGTCATGGCAGGGCCGGTACCCTGGAAAGGGATAGTTGTGAACTTGGTGCCGATGGCCTGTTGCAGCAATGAACCGCACAGTTGTGAAACGGCGCCCGGGCCGGCGTTGGCCAGGTTGATCGCATCGCCATTTTGCTTGGCATACTCGATGAACTCTTGCATGTTGTTAGGCGGGAAATCGGCACGTGCCAGCAAGGTCATGGGTACGTCAATGACTTCGCCCACATATTCAAAACTGGTACGCGGATCGAATTTCAGGTTTTTATACAGGGCAGGCGCAGTAGCCATGCCATTGTGGTGAAGGAAGTAGGTATAGCCATCGGGTTTTGAATTGGCAATATAGCCAGCAGCAACCGTGCCACCCGCACCGGTTTTATTTTCAACAATGATAGGTTGATTGAGGATTTTGCCTATTTCAGCACCCAAAGAGCGGGCGACTACATCGGTAGGACCACCAGCTGCAAAAGGAACAACCAGCGTGATGGGATGCTCTGGGTATTCGGCATGTGCCGCACCCGTGCCCATGGTAAACATGGCAATTGCAAGGCCGGTAAGTTTCAGGAATTTGGATGTCATGGTGTGAGCTCCGGAAATGTGGAATAGCAGGCAAAAAAGCCTTTTCTTTATAAAAGGGATATAAACAGTGTAGCTATTTTTAAGGTAGTTGCCGTTTTCATTTACTTAAGCAAGACTTATGTAAACTAAAAGTTTGGCCCTTATCCCGGGCTTATCATTTGATCTTAAATAATAAATCTTTAAAATGAAACAAAAAAGGCAGGTTGTTTGTACCTGCCTTTTTATTCAAGGATTAATCCTCTTCCACAAACGTTTCTTCACGTTTTTTGCGGATGGATGGCGAAGCCACCAGAATCACCAGACCTACGGCCATCAGCAGCAGGGTCAGTGACAGCGGACGTTCCACAAAGGTCAGGAAGTCACCGCGGGACAGCAGCAGCGCACGGCGGAAGTTCTCCTCCATCATTGGGCCCAACACCAGGCCCAGCAGCAGCGGCGCACCTTCACAT